>Ga0209755_10000120_pt1 | contig 145811 bp, 122 predicted proteins | sample TergutCo191P1_FD_187301 | JGI IMG/M metagenome (GOLD analysis project Ga0209755, IMG submission 187301) | Cornitermes sp. P1 segment gut microbial communities from Petit-Saut dam, French Guiana - Co191P1 (SPAdes) (version 2) | ecosystem: Host-associated > Arthropoda: Insects > Digestive... | reverse complement strand
TTTGATTTTTCCGGCGGTCAGATAGAGAATATAGCACGAAAAAGCACAGTTTCTTATATTTTAAAAGGAAGCGCTCCTGATATTTCCGTATTGGAAACTATTTGTAAAGAAGAACAATTTGAAAAATACGAAAAACGCATTGGGTTTATTAGTGATTAAAAGGAGAAGATTGAGAATACAATAAGGCTACCCTCATGAGATAACACAGTATTAAATTTATTAATGTCTGTTTTATTATCATTCCCACCATATCACTCTATGACACTGTGAAAACTGTATATTTATAGCATGAAAGTATATTACCAATACACAGACAGAAGTTTTTGGGCGCTTGTAACTCAAGAAAACGATTGTTTTACAGTATTTGGAAACATAGATGACGTTTTTGTTCCTCATTTGATAACGAAAATTAAAAGCGATAACGCTAAATATTACAGTATTCACCCGAATGCTGAAAAATATTCATTTAATTGTTCGAAAACCGCTGAACTGGAAGCAGACAAGATAATAGCGGACAGAATTGAAGATGATAGACGACATAATAGAATATCTCTTAAGCGAAACGCACGATTTTGGCGGTATCTTGTAGAAACTAACGCTTTCCTTTTATTTTTTGTTCCTAAAAATTATCTTTCAAAAGAATTGTGCGTTCTTGCCTGCGACAAAGAAGCACAAGCGCTTCAATATGTACCGCAAGAATTACAGGACGCAGATCTTTGTAATAAGGCTGTTTCAAAAAATGTATGGACTTTTGAGTATGTAAGAGAAGATTTAAAAACAGAAGAATTGTGCCTGCAGGCAGTTAATGAACACGGAATGGCTCTTAAATATGTTCCAGAAAAATATAAAACAGAAGAACTTTGTAAATTAGCAATAAAATATTCAGGAAGTGCTTTAAAATATGTTCCTTATAAGTTAATAACTTTTGATTTATGTTTAGTTGCCATTAAAAAGTATGGCATAGCTTTACAATATGTTCCCGAAGAATTTAAAACAAATGAATTATGCAATGAAGCTGTAAAAAGTGATGCAAAAGCATTGAAATATGTGCCTGAGAAATTTAAAACAGAGGAATTATGTTCTCTTGCAGTATCGAATTGTATTGGGAATTTTTTTACTCTCGCTGGTGATGAACCGCCTGAAAGCGTTCTTGCTTCTGTTCCAAATAAATTTATAACTTATAAAATGTGTTTTGATTCTGTTTGTAGAGATTCTGATTCACTGGAATTTGTTCCTGAAGAATTTAAAACTTACGACTTTTACTTTAATGTCATAAAAAATTTCCTTAGTTTTATATCATTAGCGGATGTACCAGAAAGATTTAGAAATTATGAACTTTGTTTAGCCGCTGTAAAGAGATATGGAGCGAATATTGAGTATGTTCCAGAAAAATGTATAACTTATGATCTGATAAATGAAGCTGTAAATACTGACGCAGAAGCGTTGAAATTTGTACCTAATACATTTAAAGATAAATATTTCTGCCTTGAAGCAGTAAAAAGAAAAGCAGGTGCGCTTATATTCGTTCCAGATATATTAAAAACAAATGAGTTTTACGAAGAAGCTTTTGCGTTAAATGTACATGTATTTGAATATTTACCGGAAGAATTAAAAACTCCCGAATCCTGCCTTGCTGCGATTCGCTTTAATGGTATAAATCTGAAAGGAGTTCCTGAGCATTTAAAAACCAAAGAACTTTGCTTTGAAGCTGTAGAGCAAAATGGCAAAGCGATCAAATATATTGATAAAAAACTTTTAACCAAAGAAGAATACGAACAGATTTACCAAATTTCTTTTAAACATTTTATGAATGATCGGGCTGCAAATTAATGAATGAATATACATTAAAAGGTGATTTTCGTTATTTCATAACATATATGTTGAGCGGATTTTTATATCTAACTAAACCTCTTAATTTAAATGAAAAAGATATATTATATATAAAAAAATTAATTTCATTAATAAATACTCTTTATCTTTCATACAGCTCATTTTATAGCTTAGTAGAATATGTTGAAGGAAGTAAATATTCCAAAGAAAAATATTATTTTAATCTGGCGGTATCCCACTATAAAAATAACGAGTTAGACCTTGCGATTGATAAATTAACACAAGCTATAAAGATAAACCCATGCTATGAATTGGCGCTTTTAAAACGAGCAATAATATATCTTCAGTGTTTTTTAGTTTCCGCAGGTTTATATGATACCCCCATGTTAACCATTTCACTTAGATGTATAGGGGTTCCTGTATTTCAACAGCAAAGGGATATTTGCAATAATATCGAACTAAATTATTTTTCTATGGCAATGGATGATATTGCAAATGCCGTAAACTTTATTCCTGAAAATAAAAATAAATTAATAAATGAAAACTTGAAAGTAAAAAAACAAACAATATATCAAGATGAATTCTTTATTATAATGAAGGAGTTTATTGCTATTCATGGTATGGAAATATTTAATAACGAAAGATTTAAAGCGCATTTTTACGATTATTTAAACGGTGATTATAAAAAGGACGCAAACTTTTTATTACATGCAATAAAAAATAATATTCACAATGAAATTTTAAAAAGTACAAATATAAAAGAAACAAGAAAAAATATTATTGTAAATTTAGAAAGCGATTCATTTTTAACAGAATCAATAACTTTCAAAAATGATTTAACCCATGCTGTCAGAATCACAGATATTCTGTTTTCTTTGTTAAAACCCGCCTACCAAATCTCCTGCGATCCCCTTACAACGCGAAAGCCGTTTACCCATGTGGCTTCCCCAGGAACCTGACTGTTACGCACAACGCTTCGCACATTACTGATAGCATTGCTCCAACCGCCGCCGCGTCTTACCCTCTGGGGCGGATTGTTGAATGCCGCAGCTTGAGAATCAGAAGGGCCTGTGGGATTAAGAATGCCTGCGGCGTCAGCGTTAACAGGTTTGGTGGAATTATGATCAATAAAGTAATAATCGCTCTTGTATGAGGCAAACCAATCCCATACCCACTCTGTTATATTTCCGCTCATATCGTAAATGCCAAGAGCGTTGGGAGCTTTTGTTCCAACAGTTTGAGTTGAACCCGCGTCGGCGCCGGTTTTAATGGTATCGTTATACCATGCGACAACAGTCGCGTCATTGCTTCCTGAATAGGTAAAGTTTCCGGGTGTATTATTCCCTCCCCTTGCAGCGTATTCCCATTCAGCTTCTGTAGGCAAGCGGTAACCGATGTTATTCCAATCTGCAATAACATTTGCACCGATGATAGACTGTACAGCAGGCCGGACACCGCCGGTTCCCGCTAAATTAGCGCTATATGTTTCGCCGGATATCGTATAAACCCTATGAGGGCTGGGAGTTGCCGGGTTGTCATCATCATCCATCATTAAATCTGTTAGCTTATTGCAATACATAACCGCGTCATACCAGGAAACTCTGTCAACAGGGCGTACATCGTTTCTGTAAAATTGACTGGGATTCACTCCCATTACATCATAATATGATTTGTTTGTATCCTGCCTGCTAACCTGCGTTATCTCATATCTGCTGATATAAAAACCGTCAAGCGTTACGCGCCGTGTCGGGTACGAGTGATACGCGGCAGGGCTTCCCGAAACGCCTGAATCGCCCATTACAAAACTTCCGCGCGGAACCCAAATCATGTCAGGCGCTGGCGGCGCCCATCTTGCGTAAAGATTTAACACATTAGAAGAATTTGCTCCGGTTGAAATATAATCGGTAAAATCCCACGGCTCTGATGCGAGGTTTGCGTCTCTAATAACTTGAGTAACCGCATTATTTATCGTGTCAATTTTTGTTTGATTATCATTCTTGGGATCATTACTTGCATACCATCCGTAAAAAGACCATGCGCTTCCTATTTGGCTTAAGGGCAAAGACGGCATAAACGGCTCTCTTGCCTTGCTGTCACCGACAAAATGCTGCGGAGGCGCCATTGCCGAACTATAAGCATTACTTGGCAGACTGCCGTTCGCGTTTCCCAGATGAAAAACGACAGTGTAAGCTTTCATGTCCCATTTTGCGAAAAGAGTAAGATTTGAAGTAACAGGCGCGTTAAAGTCATATATCGCGCCGCTTGCGGAGTTGATATGCCAGCCCTCAAAGCCCATATCTGTATCAGGATGAGTCATGATAGGCGGCAGGAGCACTCTTTCGCCGTGCTCTACAACTTGCAATGCGGGAGCCGGAGTTCCGCCTGCCGAATTAAATGTAACATAATAAATATTCGCAGCCCATCTTGCGTGAAGAATAAAGGCATCATTTTTTAAGAAATTATTTTCAATATCGTCAACTTCATTCAATCTGCTCGCAGCAAAGTCCCATAATGCACCTGCTTCAGTATACCAGCCGGCAAAAGTATGCCCTTCTCTGACAAGAGGGCCCGGATCGATAATTTTTCCGCCGCTTGCGCCGCCAAGCCCTGCAAAAATGGTAAAGTTTACGCGAGTTAATTCCTGACCGTTTGGACGAGTTCCGCCGTTAACCTGCAAATGAACAGTGCGTGAATATGTGCTCCATCTTGCGTATAACGTAATTGTGCCGTTAACAGGGCCGTTGAGTATGTCATTTTCAAAATCCCATTTATCGTTCATATCAATGCTGTTATGTTCTGCTAAATTCGTTACAAGCGAACCATCATTTGTAAACCAGCCGATTAAACCGTGTATGCCGTCAGTCGGCAGTACAGGAGGTTCTATAATTTTATTACCGGGAATTATTTTTTGATCTTCAACCGTTATGGCATTGCCCTTCTGGTTTTTCGGAAAGACACCGGAAGGAAATATGTCAATATAATTTGTATCGAATTTAACAGTGACAAAATTTTGTTTCCATTCAGCGGTAAGAGTGATAATGCCGTCGCCGTCAACATCATCCTGTTCTTTTACAGATCTGTCATCCATATCCCAAACATTGCCGTTTTCGTCAATCCAGCCGCCGAAACCTAAGGTCAAGTTGGGATGAGATACCGCGCGGACTCTCGAAACTTTATTGCCGTATAAAACTCTAAAGGGATACGGCTGAGGGTTTCCGCCGTTTGAATCCAAATACACAACCGCAAAATTGGCGCCGCTTTTTTCGGTACAAGTACAGTCAGATTCACCAGTGCAATTACACACAGAATTACCGCTGCATGAACATCCTGTTGCCGCATCTTCGACCCACCATTTTTCAATAATTGGGTTAGTGCAAGTAAAAAAGAAAGTGCAAAACGATATAATCAAACCGAAAAACAGTCTAATATTACAATTTTTCATAATATCCATCCTAATAGAATTATATATTCAAATAATTCATTACATTATAGTATATATATGTGAAATGTCAAAGAAATTTAAATATATTTAATTGACTTAATACGGATACTTTTATATTAAGGAGGCTAATATGAAAAAAATATTATTCATGTTTTTACTGCCATTATCCGCGCTTCAGCTCTCCGCGCAGGAAGAAAGCATGACAACATCAAGCGAGCTTGTTCTGCAGGTCTCTTCTCTGCCGGAGGCAAAGCTTGGGTATACTTTCAGTTTTCGTTTTCCTGTACTGCAGGGTGAAAGCGATCTGACAAAAGATAATAACCTTAAGCTGCATTTAACAGCGGAAATAACCCCCGTTTCACTTAACGGGATATTTAAGGCAGTTTTAACGCCGATAGCGTTTTTGGAATTTTCCGCGGGCGCAAGAGCCGGAGCGGGCTGGAATATTAATCTCTTTGGAAGTGACATTTACGGAAATGGATTGAATATGTACAACGAATCGGACAGCATATCTTATATTGACGGAAAGCCTTTTGATGCTCTTTTATGGAAAGCATGGCTTGGCGGAACTTTTCAGTTTGATTTAGCCGCGATCATCCCTGGAGAATGGAACCATGTTGTTTTCCTTACTTACCATGAAATAAATTATCATGCCAATACAAGAGCAGCTGCGGGAGAAGCATGGTACTTTGAAGCCGATGACGGTGAAAATTTTAATACATTTAATTACTACGGTAATATTGTTTTAGGTTATCAAATGCCAATTTTCCTCAACATGGTCGCTTTCATGGCGGAGATGGATTATGCAATACATAAACATATATCCGAATGCAATGACATCGGCCTTGATTTAATGCGGTGGAAATTTTCCAATATTTTAAATTTTATAATTACAGAAAAACTAAGCATTGCACTTATCACCCAGTTAAGAACACGCAGGAACTTTACCAACTTTGATGAACATACAAGCGAAAAACCATTTTTGCATTTCACGAAACGAATTTTAGACACATCCGATCCGGTGCGTTTGGAATTTTATCGCATCGCGGCGATCGTCTCATATAAATTTTAAATGAAAAAAACCGCTGTGTTGATTCAACGCAGCGGTTTAAAATTAATAAAAATTAAATTAGAAACTATAAGAAATGCCTATCGCAAAACTGATTCCAACATCACCGCCTGTTACGCCTATTCCGGCGAAGGTGCAGTTTGCGTAAATATCAAAACCATCAAAGAGCGTAACGCTTATTCCGGGAATTATCGCTACACCAGCGCCGTTATCGCTGTCAAAAAATGAATACGGTGTATAATTTTTAAAGGGAATAGTTATGCCAAGTTCTGCGGTAACAGGATCGAACTCATAAGTAAATGATAAACCTAAACCTGTAAAACCGTTATCTCCGCTGTATAACGAATTAAACAGTATGTGAGCTGACGCTTCTATACCTAAACCAAAAGAGGTTCCCCAGCCTGCGATTATATCAAGTCCGACAAGGGAGTCGGGATAGGCGAATGGAATATTTGCCTGAAAATAAATATCGCCTGCATCTGAGCTGTAATTGAAACAGACACCCGGAAAAAGAGTTCCGCTGAATATATCATCGCCTCCTGAGTAAAGATCGATAGTATTTTCATCCGAGACAATTATAGACAATGTGGAAGTATCGCTTAAGCTGATATTGAATCCTGCCATAAAATCCAGATACAGATACATTGGTAATTTATCGCCGTCTTTTGTTAAGCCCAATTCATAGCTTAACCCTGCGCTTAAATCCAACATTCCATCAAAGAAAGAATTTTCATACACAATACTGGGAAAAAGATAAGGATACATTCCCTCAGAGTCGTTTACATCCAATATCCCAAATTCAAGACCGACCGTAAAACCTATCCCATCGTCTTCTTCCTGCGCTGCGGCAACTCCCGCTAACAGACTTAGAGCAATTACAAAAATCAGAAACCTTTTCATTTTTTCCTCCTGTGATTAGTTTCAACAAAATAAAAAAGACGCCTCAGACCTCAGAAAGATCCGCAGCGCCCTTGCTTTTATAACTCTAAACAATTTTCAGGTTTTTGTCAAGCCCTATTTGAAAAAATCCATTATTCGTATATTGGCGAATATATTGACACGGTACCCAGGCGGAACTCCGGCATTAATATGTTTTTGATTTAAAATAAGATAATCAAAACCAACTCCAAGTTTTACAAAACCAAGCACAAAGGGAACTGTAGCGCGTAAATAAGGTCTAAGCGCAGCGTAACCGCAAATACATTTGGTTAAGCCGCCGCCCAATCCTACTCCCATAAAAGACAGGAAATAAAATTCACATGTTAAGCCGAAATAGTAATCAAACATATTATCATTTGCGTCTACGGTATCTTTCCAGTTTTTAGATTTATAATAATCTTCCAATTCTTTATCACCGTACCTGTAGCCAAATCCCAAGTCCGCGAGTACCGCAAGCTTTAACTTGCCGTCGGAAAATGAAAAGTTATAGCCTGATTGAACGCCCAAACCTGCCGATCCCGCTGTTCCAATACCGCCGTATAAACCGGCGTTAAGCTCAAACTGCGCAAATGCAATACTTGTTACAGCAACAATCATTGTTAAAACCAATACAATTTTTTTCATTAAATCTCCTGTTTACGTGATATTAACTTTGCCCTGATAAACGTTAAAAAACGTTTTTAAATAACAGGCGCTATTTGCTAATGTTAATATATTATAACAGGAGCGTCAAGTTACTGTTTATAAGCGAATAATTTGATTTTTTATAGTATTTTAATGCCTGCCGTGTCACAGCCCAACACGGTTTCTTTATCCCAAACAGAAACCTGCACTTCGCCTATATGCGCTTTTTGCAGTATTAGCATACATAACCTGGACTGCCCTATTCCGCCGCCCATTGTAAGAGGCAGTTTCCCTTCTAAAAGCATTTTATGGAACGGAAGATTTCTGCGGTTGTCACACCCGGCTTTTGTAAGCTGGGAGTCCAATGATTGGGTGTCCACGCGGATACCCATCGAGGAGATTTCGAAGGCGCAGCCTAATACATCGTTCCAGAACACAATGTCGCCGTTCAATGTCCAGTCATCATAATCGGGGGCGCGCCCGTCATGTTTAACGCCGGATTTTAAAATATCGCCGATTTGCATTATGAACGCTGTTTTATTTTCTTTTAAATACGCGTTCTCTCTTTCTTTGGGGGAGAATTGCGGATACAAATCTTCCAGCTGCTGCGTTGTTATAAATTTTACATCACGCGATAAATTGAAAGTTAAAGCCGGATATATCTGTTTAATTTTATCGGCTGTATCGCAAATCGCACCTACAATCGCTTTAACAGTTTTTCTTAACAGATCTTCGTTACGCGATTCTTTTTCGATGATTATTTCCCAATCCCACTGGTCAACATAAATTGAATGAAGGTTATCCATCTCTTCATCGCGCCTGATTGCGTTCATGTCGGTGTAAATTCCTTCACCCGATGGAAAACCGTAATTAAAAAGCGCCATACGTTTCCACTTTGCGAGCGAATGAACAATAGCCGCATTGGTTCCCGTTTCTTTGATGTCAAACTGAACAGCGCGTTCAACGCCGTTAAGGTCGTCATTCAAACCGCTTTGAGGCTCTACAAAAAGCGGGGCAGAAACGCGCTTTAAATTTAACGCTTTGGACAAATGATCCTCAAACTGATGTTTAATCGCGCCGATCGCTTTTTGAGTTTCGTACACCGACAAAACAGACTGGTAATTTTCAGGTAAAATCAACTTACTCATAAATCCTCCATATTCATTCCGGAAAGATAACCGGCATTTTGTTTAAACATTTTCTTTGTCATTTCTTTAATTTCCTGTAAACCTAAGACCGCGGAAGTTAACGGATCGAAGGCGATTGCCTGATACACTTTTTTCGGATCACCTGACAACGCGCCTTCAACGGCGAGCTCTTCGCAGATTGAACTTGTGTGTATAATTGCCGCAAGCTGATCCGGGAGTTTTCCAATCTTTACCGGTTCAAACCCGTGAGGGGAAGCAAGCACAGGCACTTCTACGCACGCGCCTTGCGGCAGGTTGTCTATTAAGCCTGAGTTTATAACATTCCCATTAAATTTAAAAAGAGTTTTATCTCCAAACATCGCGTTAAAAATATACGCCGCGTATTCATGTCCGCGGTTTAAATCGACATTTGGCTCATTAAGCCAGTCTTCAATTTCTTTTTTCCATGTTTCCTTTCTGCTAAGGTAATCGTTTAAAATATAAGCGTACGCGCCGGGGTTCCAGCCTGTTCCGGGCAGACAAAACTTTTCGATTAAATCTGGGCGTTTTCTAAACCACGCATTGTATTCCGAATTGTGCCCTGACGATTCTGTAGGATAATAATCCAGAAGCAAAAACATTTCGTTACGCACAATTTCTTCGTTGTAGATTTTTGGATTTTTCAGCGCTTCCTTTAAAAGCGGATACGCGTCTTTTCCTTTCCATTTATAATCAAGGTAAAAAGCCTGATGGTTTATACCTGCGCAAGTGTAGGTTATATCTTCGTCTTTTGCGCCGATCCAACTCGCAAGCATACTCGCTGTCCCCTGCACGCTATGGCAAAGGCCGGAGATTTTTAAATGCGGAAAACTGCTCTGCATGGCGCGGCATAACATCGCCATTGGATTTGTGTAATTCAGAAAAACCGCGTTAGGGCAGTATTTTTCAATATCTTTGCAAATATCAAGCATTACAGGAATTGTCCTTAACGCGCGGAAAATTCCGGCGGGCCCTCTTGTATCGCCAACGTTAATATCAACACCGAACTCTTTCGGAATCTCGATGTCGTAGCGCCAAATATCAACATCTCCGTTGAGGATTGTGCAAAGCACGCCGTCGGCGCCTTCCAGCGCTTCGGCGCGGTTATTAGTAGAAATTACTTTTGCGCCGTAATTTCCCGCTTTAATAATTTTTTGTACTGCTTTTGTTATATAATCAAGACGCGCCTGATCGATATCCATGAGCGCAAATGTCGCATCCTTAAAAGTATCGAAAGTAAGGATATCCCGAACTAATGTTCTGGTAAACCCAAAACTGCCTGCGCCGATAAATGCGAACTTCGCCATCCAATTCTCCTATCCTGATATTATATAGCCATATACGGTAATTTGCAGTATATAATATTTTAGGAGTTAATAATGCCATACCATTTGGCAATCGATATAGGCGCGTCTTCCGGGCGCTGCGTCGCAGGCTGGCTGAAAGACGGTGTTCTTCAGATTGAAGATGTTCACCGTTTTCCAAACAGCATGACAGAGCGCGGCGGACATTTATGCTGGGATATAGATTCGCTCTTTGTTGAAATTTTAACAGGGCTTTGTAAATGCCGCGAAACTGGTAAAACGCCGCAAACAGCGAGCGTAGATACATGGGCAGTTGATTCTGTTCTTCTTGATGAAAGCGGCGCAATATTGGGCGATACGATCGCATACCGGGATAAGCGGACAGAAGGATGCGATGCCGATGTGTACGCAAAAATCCCTGAAGCGGAACTTTACAGGCGCACAGGAATTCAAAAACAATTATTTAACAGCGTATTCCAGCTCCGTGCAATTCAACGAGACACCCCTGCCCTGCTTGACCGCGCCGCAAGTTTTATGATGCTTCCTGATTATTTTCATTACAAACTCTGCGGAAAAATTTCCTGCGAATACACAAACGCAGCAACAACGGGTCTTGTGGACGCAGTTAGGCGCGATTGGGATTACGATATTATTAATAAACTTGGTTTTCCTTCGCGCCTTTTTAAGCCGCTGACAAAACCGGCAACGGCGCTTGGAAATTTTAGCGCGGAGATTCAAAAAGCTACAGGTTTTAACTGCGAGGTAATAACGCCTGCGGCCCACGACACGGCAAGCGCGGTAATGTCCGTTTCAAACGAAGACGCAATATACATCAGCAGCGGAACATGGTCGCTTATGGGCATTGAAAAAGAAACGCCTGATTGCAGCGAAGAAGCGCGGATTTTAAATTTTACAAACGAGGGCGGATTTGAAAAATATTGTTTTTTAAAAAACATAATGGGCTTGTGGCTTATTCAGGAAACAAACCGCGAACTTGGAAATGAATCTTCATTCGCGCATTTATCTGAACTTGCCGAAAAGGAAAATATCAATTCCATAATTGACGCAAACAACAGCCGTTTCTTTTCGCCGAAAAGCATGACAGCGGAAATTCGCGCCGCCTGCGCTGAGACGGGGCAGGAATCGCCGCAGACGCTTTCGCAGTTTGCAAGAGTTATTTACCGCAGCCTTGCGCAATGCTATTCAAGGACGGTAAATGAAATTGAAGGGTTGGCAGGGCAAAAGTACGAATCAATCTACATTGCAGGAGGCGGCGCAAGAGTTGAATATCTGAACAGATTGATTGCGCAAACGACGGGGAAAACAGTCCTTGCCAATCCGGCGGAAGCAACCGCAATCGGTAATATAGCGGCGCAGATGATCGCCTGCGGTGAATTTAAAAATCTGAAAGAAGCCCGCGAATGTATTGCAAAATCATTTCATATAAAGGAATATAAACCATGAGTTTTGAAACCGCGAAAGATCAATACAAATCATTTAATGTTGACGTAGAACAGGCGTTAAAAATTACCGCGGAAACACCCATTTCAATTCAATGCTGGCAAGGCGATGATGTAACAGGTTTTGACAACGGATGCGCAGGCGGCGGCATACAGGCAACAGGCAGCTATCCCGGCAGGGCGCGAAACTTTGACGAACTTAAAGCCGACTTTTTAAAAGCGTGTTCGTATATACCCGGTAAAAAACGAATTAATCTTCACGCAAGTTATGCGGTGTTAGCAGACGGAAAAACAATAGACCGTGATGCGATTGAATTTAAACACTTCTCTCCATGGGTTGATTTTGCGCGCGAAACCGGTATTGGCATCGACTTTAACCCAACATGTTTTGGTCACAGCAAAGTTAAAGACGGTTTAACATTATCAAGCCCTGATAATAAAACACAGCGCTTTTGGATTGAACACTGTAAACACTGCCGGCGCATTGCGGACGAAATCGGAGCGGCTTTAAATGATAAAGTTTTAAATAATATCTGGATACCCGACGGGTTAAAAGACATTCCCGCCGACCGCAAAGGGCCGCGCGAAAGACTAAAAAACGCGCTGGATGAAATTTTTTCTGAACAGCTGGAGAATGTTATCGACTGCGTGGAAAGCAAAGTATTCGGAATCGGGCTTGAAAGTTATACGGCAGGTTCAAATGAATTTTATCTTTCTTACTGCGCCTCGAAAAAAAATGTTTATCCGCTTTTAGACAACGGGCATTTTCACCCAACGGAAAATGTTGCAGATAAAATCTCCGCATTTGCTTTATTTTTTGATTACCTTCCGTTCCACATTACGCGGCCAATGCGCTGGGACAGCGATCATGTTACTTTATTCAACGATGAGTTAAAAGAACTGTTTACGGAAATTGTAATAAGCGGCGCGTTACCTAAGGCAAAAATAGGGCTGGATTTCTTTGACGCTTCGATTAACCGCATTGCGGCGTGGATCATCGGCACAAGGTCTGCGCAAAAGGCATTGCTGTACGCGCTTCTCTTACCGGATTTAAGCGAATTGCAAAACAGCGGAGACTTTACGCAGTTAATGGTTTTACAGGAAGATGCAAAACTTATGCCGTTCGCTGAAGTCTGGGATGAATATTTAAAAAGGCAAAATGTTCGGCAGAAATGGTATAATGAAATTAAACAATACGAAAAAGAGATATTAAAGGTAAGAACATGAAAAATTTTTTAGATACAGACGCCTCCCGGATAATTCACAGCTTCGCGAGAATGTGCGCAGACGGCTGGCGGCAAAACTGGCACGAACGCAACGGAGGTAATTTAACTTACCGCATGACACAGGAAGAAACTAACCAATGCGTAAAATTTTTTAAACCGAGGCAATGGAATGAAATAGGCGTAAGCGATAAAGATCTTGCGGGCGAATATTTTATCACAACAGGAAGCGGAAAATATTTTCGTAATGCAGAACTTGACATTGCTGCAAACATCGGCGTTGTAGAAGTCAACGAAAAAGGCGATGCGTGGCGGCTGGTATGGGGGCTTGAAAACGCAAAACCGACAAGCGAGTTTCCAACTCATTTTATGAACCATGCTGTACGCAAAAAAATCACAAACGGAAAAAACAGGGTGATATACCACGCGCATCCTGCGAACATAATCGCCATGACATACATTCTGCCGTTAACCGCCAAAGACTTTACTCTTGCGCTGTGGCGAAGCGCGACAGAATGTCCGGTTGTTTTTCCGGAGGGAATCGGCGTTGTGCCGTGGTACGTTCCCGGTACTGCGGAGATTGCTCTTGCAACCTGTAAAGTAATGGAAGAATTCAGCGCGGCGGTTTGGGCGCATCATGGAGTGTTCTGCTCCGGCTCGGATTTTGACGAAACATTCGGTTTAATGCATACCATTGAAAAAACCGCAGAAATCTATATGAAAGTATTAAGTTCCAATACCGCTGTGCGGCAAACTATCAGCGATGATAATTTAATAGCAATCGCAAAAGCGTTTGGGGTAAAATTGAATGAAAATTTTGTATAATCTTTGTTAGGATATAGAATATTGCGCATTAAAATATTCGAAAAATAATAATTGAAATATTCGATTTAGAATGTATAATTAATATTATGGATAATATTGACAACATAACTCCTGCTGTATCATATGAATTAGGCAGCCGGTTTACATGGTTCAACCCCGATCAACCAAATCAAAAAGGCTGGTCGTTGGATGAAGATTTAAGAGCGAAAATTGCTGATGGAACAATAAAATATTTCATCATGGCTCTTGATGCCGAAACAGTCAGAACGGACGGCGGACTGGGCGGAATTGAAATAAGTTTTAATTCCCAGAACACCGGTTTTTGCATGGATCGTAAATCATTCCCCTGGAATTGGGATATGGTTACCCAAACAGGCGGTTATGCAAGTTATAACATACTATTTATCGGCGAACACGCGATATTGGATTCGGACATAATTCACATGAAATATGACATCACAACCCATCCGGACTACAGAGCTTTTAAAAAAGAAATGTCCAACGCCGATTGGGGAGAAATTTCCATTCAATACGGAATTGGAATACGCATACTTCCGTTTATTAACGCGTACTTGCAGGGTTAAATACTTATTGTACCCTAAGATGTTTGAGTTTCCTCAGCGTCATTTTTTTGTAATTCCATAAATATATGAAGCAGCTCCCGGTTATTTTTTATTCCTAATTTTCTGTATATGGAGTATGCGTGTTTTTTAACGGCAGAAAGCGTAATAAATAATTTTTCAGCTATTTCCGCGTAGGTAAGTCCGCTGTAAATTGCCAAAGCAACTTCATTTTCCCTTTTTGACAATGATGATAATCCTGTTTTACCTGTTTTAATCGTTTTGTCTAACAGATACTTTTTGCAATACACCAGCCCCGGTATTTGATACGATAATGTAAAAACCGCCCACCAAAGCGAAGATACATAAGAAACTTCAAACAAAAACAGCGAGAATGGGATAAACGCAACCATAAACGCGAGGAAAATAAGCACCGTTTTTTTTGTTATACTCTGTATAACCAATTTTAATGAATTTTTTTCATATTTTTTAGAATCGATAAATATCGGCAATAAAAATAAAATATAAAATATAATTCTTGATAAATATAAAAAGATAAATATATTATTAGCCATCAAAATATTATCAATAACCGCTTCTATTATTATTAATACAGGTATTAATATGTAATATTTTTTACTTACGCCGAATAAGAAATATCCGCATAGAGGCACAGTGATATACAATAATAATATGCCGTTAACAATTACAGGAATAATATTTTGTATGTCCAATACAAGCGATAACATAATTACTACCGTTAATAAAAATAAATTAATCAGCACAACCAAATAAAATAGCTCGATTTTATGTTTGTGTTTTGAATATATTATTGCAAATAACGCTATATGAACGAGACAAACGCTGTATACAATAATCCAAATTATCAGATTAACAGTATTCATCTGGATGATACCAATTCATGCAATTCCGATGATGATTCCAGTTTACCTTTCTCATCATAATTTACAGATTTAACCATACCTATCCCTTTTGCATACCATGTTGTGCCTTTGTTTACAATTTTAGGCGCAATCCACCCTGTTGTCACTGTCGTAGATGTCTGCGTTATTTTGTAGGCCTCGAATGTTCCCGCGGGAACAGTAACTGCTTCAATACCGGTACAGGTGATATCTGTTATTGCTACATCCGCGACAACTTCGCCGACAACCGGAACTTTAATTATCATTTTCATCCATGAATTATTAATTTTACTGCCAGCCGTCATATTGGACGGAATTAAAAGTTTATTCCCGCTGATGCTGTAGTTCATGTTTTTTGCGGCAAAAAAAGCGTCCATTGTGTTTTTAAGTTCGAATTCCACAACGCCGTCGGTGATTTTTACGCTGTATTCCCGTTCACCGGTTTTATCCGCGGGTTTTCGATTCCTGTCTAAAACCTGAATGGTATAAACGATTGTCATGTCATTATCAGCGCCTTTCACGTCTTTTACTTTCATGAGACTGTAACCTTCTACCCTTCCATGTGAATTAAGGTTAGCGGTAAGCTGCGTTGTTCCGACCTTTGTTGGAAAGAAAACATCATTTGAAAAAACAAAGGCAGTAACGATAAATAATAAAACTGAAACAAACATAATCTTTTTCATAAATCTTTTTTCCTTATATTAATTATTTTTTATAAGAACCCCGTCCCAGGGCTGCATACTATCATCACGCCATTTGTCTGTCACGGAAATTACAGGCGTTCCTCTTAAAAGATTGGCGTATTTCTTCGGAACTTTAACGGTGTTAGAAGAGAAATTCAGCGCAATTGTGTAGAGATCGTTTTCCATTTTGCGCTGATAAATCATGATGCTATCGTCGGCGTAAACAGGAATAAACTCCCCGCATATAAGGCATTTGCTTTGTTTGCGCGCGGCAATCATTTTTTTATAGAAATTTAAAACTGAATCCGGATCTTTTTTCTGCGCGGCATAATTTATTTGCTTATAGTTGCCATTAACGCCGAGCCAAGGGCTGCCTTTGGTAAAACCGGCGTTTTCACTGTCGTCCCATTGAACCGGCGTGCGGGCATTGTCGCGCGAAGTTGCTTTAATCCAGTCCCATCGCAAAAATTTGGGTATGCGGAATTTTTTCATCAGTCTATCCATGCTGCGGCTTTCTACATCATTCAGCTGATCAATGCTTGTAAAATCAAAATTGGTCATGCCGATTTCCTGACCCTGATAAACAAACGGCGTGCCGCGAAGCGTCATCTGAAACAACGAAATCATCTTCGCGCTTCTTTCCAGATATTTTTTATTTCTTTCCGCCGCGCCGAAATGAGATACTGTTCTCGGCTGATCGTGATTTTCAAGATACAAAGCGCACCAGTCAAGACCTTTCTGCCATTTTGTCATTACTTCAAGCAGTTTGCTTGCGCGGAATTTTTTAGGGATGTAACGCGAAATGCGGCGGTCGATTTCCAGATGATCAAAAAAGAAAAGCATGTTTAATTCTTTGCGGTTATCGTCGCAAAAAAGTTTCGCCTCTTCGAGATCGATAAAAACAGTTTCACCTACCGTAAAACAATCATATTTATCCAGCACATCGCGCCTGAGTTCCTTAAGCACCGCATGATTTCCCTCCTGCGATTTATAATGCTCAATCCCCTGAACCGCGATGGTTTTTTTCCCATCTTCAAGACTTGTTTTATAAATAATATTTATTACATCGCAGCGAAAACCTCCGGCTCCTTTTTCCAGCCAAAAGCGAAGGATTTTTTTAACTTCTTCAATTACTTTTGGATTCTTATAATTTAAATCTGGTTGTTTTTTATCAAACAAATGAAGATAATATTCGCCGCTTAAGGAATCGTACTCCCATGTATTTCCCATGAAAAAACCTCTCCAGTTATTCGGAGGAAGTTTTCGTCCGCGTTTGTCTTTCTTTCCGGGCTGCCAGATATAATAATTCCTGTACGGGCTTTTTGGATCTCTGCTTTTTTTAAACCACTCATGTTCATCGGATGTATGATTGATAACAAGATCCATTACTATCTTTATGCCGCGTTTTTCCGCTTCTGCGAAAAGTTTTTCCATGTCTGCCATCGTGCCGAATTTCGGATTTATATCGTAATAGTCGCTTATATCGTATCCATTATCCGCATCCGGAGATTTGTAAACAGGCGAAAGCCAGATGATGCCGGCGCCGAGAGCTTTTATCTCGTCCAGACGGGAAATAATGCCCGGAATGTCGCCGATACCGTCGTTATTCGAATCTTGAAAACTTCTTGGATAGATCTGATAAACAATATTATTTTTCCACCACATACAGCTCAATCCTTGTCTAAAAATTTTAATGACAATTCAAGGTTATTATAATATAATATATTAATATGCGAAATAATTCCATACGCAACCGCGTAACTTTTGGTTTAGGCACTGTCGGCAGGGACATGGTTTATGCCATTGTCAGCATGTTTTTAATTTTTTACCTTACAGATGTAATCAATTTGCCGACAAGCACCATGTGGTGGGTAGCGGCGATTATTCTTGCCGCCCGCATATTCGACGCTCTGACAGACCCTCTGATGGGCTTTATCGTAGATAATACAAACACGCGCTGGGGTAAGTTTAAACCCTGGCTGATAATAGGCGCGATTTCCTCTCCGATATTTACAATCCTGCTCTTTGCCGATCTTGGGCTTCAGGGAACCGGTTACATTGCCGCGTTTGCGGTAATATATTTTATGTGGGGAATTAGTTATACAACCCATGATATTTCTTTCTGGTCGATGCTTCCCGCCTTAACTGTTAATCAAAAAGAGAGAGAAAAAATCGGCTCCCTCGCGCGTATCTGCGCGAACGCGGGTTTATTTTTTGTCGTTGTCGGGATTGTGCCTATTACGAGCTTACTGGGAGAAAGGTTAGGCTCTAACCAGAGCGGCTATTTTGTTTTTTCAATTTTAATTTCGGTATTCATGGCGATGTGCCTTTGCATTACAATTTTCGGCGTAAAGGAAACAGGAATTGTCGTACAGAAAAAACAGAGCACTCCAATCCGCGAACTTCTACGCATTATCATTCAGAATGATCAGCTGTTTTTTACCGCAATTTCGCTTTCACTGTTTATGATTGGTTATATTACAACAACCAGTTTCGGCTTGTATTATTTTAAATACGCATACGGCGATGAAGGAATGTTTTCCATCTTCTCATTGATACTTGGCGTATCGCAGTTAACAGGTCTTGCGGTTTTTCCGTTGTTCAGTAAAAAGTTCGATCGTAAAACTCTCTATACCGCCGCCGTTATTTCGATGGTGGCGGGATACATCATTTTCTTCTTTGCTCCCGTTACTACGATGTTATTCATCGGCATCGCGGGCGTTTTAATTTTTTTCGGACAGGCATTCATTCAGCTTTTAATGACGATGTTCATTGCCGATACTGTCGATTACGGCCACTGGAAACTGAAAAAACGCAACGACAGCATAACTTTTTCGCTTCAGCCGCTGATTTACAAACTCGGCGGCGCGATCGGCACAGGAGTTGTTTCGGCTGTTATAATTGTTTCCGGCATTAAAGACGCAGGCTCCGCCACGGACGTAACGCCGCAGGGACTTTTAATGATGAAAACCGCAATGTTCATTTTCCCAATGCTGTGCTTTGTGGCAAGTTATATCATCTACAGAATGAAGTTTAAGATTGACGAAAAGTTTTACGCGCAAATACTTTCCGATTTACGGGATCGCGGAGAACTGGCAAAGGAAGAATCTTAAGATTGCTCCTGTTCGATAGCTCTTTCTCTTTTAATACTGCTCATCATCAGCCAAATGCCAAGCGCTGTTAACGCGGCGCCGGACAGCGTAAACCACCATGGTTGAAATTTCGCCGCTTCAAAAGTGACATTAAAACCTTCTATCGGAATTAAATCTCTGAATCTGACAACGAGGGTATATAATGTGTTGTTAAAGAAATGCAGAAAAACGCACAACAAAATTGATTTTGTTTCTATGCAAACCCACGCAAGCACGATCCCGAAAAGAAATCCGGTAAAAAATTGCCAGGGATTTAAATGAATTATACCGAAAAGAAGCGCGCTTATAATAATCGCCTTTCTTTTTGAATAATTGGCGGCAAATCCGTCCAGAATAAGCCCTCTAAAAAGAAATTCCTCCATGAACGCAGGCGCAATCCCGATATAAATAATTGCCATCGCAAGCGGCTTGTCGGCCATCATAGACGAAAAAATATTTTGAAAAAATTCAGGCATCGGAAGAACATAATTAAACAGATTATCAAGTTCCGATATTACAATAACCGAACCAACAGCCAGAACAACTGCGGAAACCCACAGATCCGCCGATACATTTTTGAATTTAAACACATCGTTAAAACTTTTTTTAGTTTTTCTGAATCCAATCCATATAATAAGTCCGAAAGAAAGCAGGTAAACCAGTAAATCACATATAACGGAAAGAAGAGATGAATCCGGGGAAAAAACATAATACATCAATAAGCCAAATACAATTGACATTCCAAGTTGAATGCCCAAAAATAAAAGACATAATAAAACCGCGTTTTTTATGGTTGGATAAATTTTCTTAACAGGTAATTCAGCCGGCGGTATTTCTTCTGCCGCTATTTCCGCTGTTGATGTTTCTAATGCCGGTGTTTCATCAATTCGCGCTTGTTCTTGTCCGTCAGACATATAGGCTATTTATCCTCCAGCTTTAAATCCGATATAAACGCCTAAACCGCTTCCCTGCCAGCTTTTCGCAAAGTCCTGGGAACGCATTTCCACGCCGATATCAAATTCAAAGTAACGGAAATTTAAAGCAATATCAAGGCTGTTTTTCCAAGTACGATCAAAGTAACCTATTCCAAGCGACGCGATAAAAAGATTTGCATGGTCATAACGCACTTTTATCCCCGCCTCCATGGAAGCTGGTTTTTCATAAAGAGGACTTATCGAAAATCCAAGCGTTGGAATAAAACTGATAGGGATTGCGTCAAATGGTTTCCAATCCGCCCATGCAAGCATTTTAAAAGGACGCAGAACAAATTTATTTATAGAGCCGTAAACAGGTTCGTTAATGGTAAGAAAATTACTGAAATCTTCAATCTCTGATAATGGAGTGCCGTCGCCTATTTGACCTGATATATTAATATAATTTTTCATTTGAGACGGAATTAAAGGAATATTAATAAAATCCACACCGACAATAAAGTCAAGAAATTTATATTTTTCTTTTAAACCAAGAACTTCCGCAAGAGGATATTCAGCCCCTAAATGGATATCAATTCCCGGAGACGCTGTAAGTTTGAAAGATGAGTCATCTTCCATTTGGAATCCGGTATGCACTAATAAATTATATTGAAGTTCAATTGCCGAAGACTCCAACGCATTGCTGAATGAGTAAAAAATATTAGGATCGCCTTCTAAATATATAACAGGATAGTAAAGAGACGGATTAATTTTTATCTTAAAATTATATTTTTTAAAAAATCCGGAAAATTTCGCTTCCGCGAACGCCGCTCCGCCGGCAAACGAACTGTCATTTCCCGCTTCGCTTAATGTAAGCAGGTTTCCGGAAAGATTAATAATTCCAACAGCGTCAACGCCGAGAGATAATCCAAAGCCCCATTGATCATCTTTGTTATAAGTGAAATAAAGAGGAACAAAACCAAGATCGGCATTGATTCTCAAACCGCCGGAAAAATCACCGAGATCGATAACCAGTTTTTCCTTAAATATATCGCTTGATATAAAATGGTCATTGGACAACCCCGCTCTTGTTTGTAAAAAACCAATTTCTAAAAAACGATCTTTTATACGAAACGGTTCTTTTTCATTCTCTGATACATCCTGTTCAGATATATTTTCTTCGTTATCCGCGAATACATTCAAAGGTAAAACAATCTGTAATAAGATGAGAAGTATTATAATTTTATTCATTTTATTCTCCGCTTAAATCTAATAAATAACTGATATTGGCTTGCAGAGTAATTGTTGTTATGCAAAAATCTCTAAGTATCTCTATGCTCATGTCTCTCGGAAACCCTAAGCTGATTACCGGATTTAAATTGTTTCCCACGCCTCTGATTTTTTCCATATCAGCGGCGCTGATGGAAAAATCTAAAGAATTTGAAGTTAACGGATTCATAATCTCAATTCTTGTACCGGGCTGACGGATTATTAACGATGTTCCATTAAAAGGATTAGCGGGCGTCATTCCCGCTGAAACCGAAAGACTTTCCAGCACATCGGTAAAAACAACGATATAATCCCCTGCGTCCGCTAAAAAATCATCAGGTAAAGGCAAAACAAATTCTGATCCTGCCGAAGCATTAAGTTTAAGCGGAAGTTTAATGACAACATCTGCGGAGATGCTCAATTCATCGCTTAATTTATAAGGCGCAATCGTTATTCTTGGCTGAATAGATACTTCCAGCTTGACGCTAATATCTTTTTTCGCATTTAATAATTTTGCGAAATTAATTATTTCAATGCCGCCGTCCGGTAGCTTATTATCATTATACTCATTATTAGCTAAATCAATTATATCGCCTTCCGACAGTTCTAATTTAGTTGGTAAGAATTCAAGCGCAGCGGGTATTGAGAGGGTGCTCAGCGGATTTTCGGGATTAACTTCTATTCCGTCTTCATCTACTTCAATAAATTCCATGAACACATATAAATCTTCAATAAAAGGATCATTGGATTTAAAATAAATTTTAGCTTCTATGCCTGCGGGATCGAATTTAAGATTTCCTAAAATCTCGCCTATATTTGAAAGAGGCAGAATAATAGGATCCATTCCGAGCTCATTAAGATCAAACAGAAACTGAGGTGTTAAAAACCACATTCCTCCCGTATTCTTCAGCAGACTGACCACAAATTCATCCAACACATCTTCGAGTTTAAAAACCGCCTCTACCGCGTTCAAATGAATTAAAAAAGTTTGAATATCGTCTGCGGTATAATCTAAAATACTAATGTCCATACCGTCGCCCAATGCTTCGCCAATCATGTCCAGAAGCATTTCATTCACATTCAAACCGGCAGAATACTTTAACGCAGGTAAGGCGCTCCTTACTTCCACCTCTTTGGGAATTGTGCAGGAATAAGTTTGGAAGATAAAAATCAATATTATAAAAAAACGAGCTTTACGCATAAAAACCTCCATAAGAAAGACGCTTGTTTTTAAAAGCCATTGGGTATATTACGCAATATACAGGCGCATATGGCTAACATTATCACAAAATCGCAGTAGCGTAAAGACACTGTTCTAAAATCAATAGGAGCTATTAGACTAGGTTATGGGGCTTCAACAGATATTTATGACAAATTTAAGAAAACGCCGTAAGCAATTAGAATATACTCAGGAAAAATTAGCGGAATTGTGCAATACAGACCCATGTTATATCAGGCAGATTGAGATTGGCAGAAGATTCCCTTCATTGCAATATATTGAAAGAATCGCAAAAGCTCTTCATATCGAACCATATCGGTTGTTTTATGAAGAAACAAATCCGGAAAACAACGAATTAATAAATATGTCCGCGGATAAAAAAGAGAAAATTAAAGCTATGCTCATTTATAATGTCAATCAAATATGCGCAGTAATTGACGAACAATATTAATAATATATTTTTACACATTAAACTCGGAATAATTTTTTAGAAATTTCCATTCTATTTCGTTTTTATCATGAAGCGGATTCCAAACCTGCGCGAAAAACGGATCGACTTTTGCTCTTTCTGGGTAATTCCAGCTTTCACGCTCGCACACAGGACACCAATGTCCGCCCTCTAGCACAAGACGCGGACTTGCATCAAACTCGTGTCCGAAGGCGCAGCGAAATTTTAATTTTTCTGTCCAGTTACCGGTTGTCATATTGTCCGATAAACATTCGCCGCCCCGGAATTTCGCCGCTTCTTTTACATCATGAAGATTTAGTTCCGCCTCCGGTTTACTTTCATCGTATCCATGATTGATATGCGCAACTGTACCGTAATCAGAAAAAGGAATAAATTTATCCATCGAAGGAATTGCCGAATACGCTTCTTTTGAACTCCAGAAAACATTGATACGATCTTCAATATTTTCTTCGATAAAGCGCATTGTGCCGTTTTCTGTTTTTGTTAATTTATGAAAACGCTTTTTAATAATACCGCCCATCATTTTTTGTCCGCCGGGAAGCTTTGTAATTATTCTTGCCATTACCGCAATGCCGCCGAGTTTTTTAAGATATGCTTCATAAAAATAATCCATGCTGTCGTTTCGGAAACAAAGAATATCGTTAAGTTTATCGGAATCAAGATAATACTGCCCGTGAAAATTGCGGGTGGCGCTCCATTTGGAATCCATCACATAGGAAAGATTTGTAATGCCGATTTCTTTAAAAAGTTTTTTATATAAATTATAAGCGCTTATGCGGCAGCTCTCCCCGCCGCCGATATTAAAAATATGCCCCCAAAAATTATTACCTAAAGATCCATTACGTTCTTTGCGGCATAGATTTCTCAGCATAACTGCTGAATCGCGATCGGAAGCGTACTCTAAAACATTATCAAGCCCCTGATGAAACATAATCGCGTCTTCAATATCCGCCATAACAGGCCCGATAATTCCAGTCTGCCGCAAACTAACCCACTGTACCCCCGATTCAATCAAATGCCGCTCTGCCGCTGTTTTACTTACGGCATAATAATCAAATACTGCCGGTTTAATCGGATCGCCCACCCGGCCCCAATGAATAGGCGGCATACGCTCGCCCGTTTCAGCAACAGTGCCGATGAACACAATATGGGTTTTATCAATCTGATTTAATTCTTTAACAGCTTTGACAATATTTACAGTTGATCCGACATTTATCCGCATTGTTAATTCCGGCTGATAATCCGCCTTTGGAGACACAAGGCCGCCGAGATGAAGTACAATATCCGCATTTTGAACACAGGTTTTTACATCGTTATAATTAGTTAAGTCTCCCCACACAATTGTTAAACCTGCGGTGCCGGAGAATGATTTAAGTTTTTTCTTATTTTCTTCAGACGGGCGAGCAAGTATAACAAGTTCAATTTCATCTTTGTCTTCCAGCAGGGCTTTTAAACTCGGAAAACCCATCGCGCCGGTGACGCCGCTTAGGAATATACGCTGCTTTGGCATAGTTCCCTCCCGTGTCCATAATATAATGATATAGCAGCAGAAACAAGGGCGAAAAAAGGTGTCAGTCACCTACGCTACTAATAGCGTATAAAAAATTTTTAGCCGCACCATATATAGCGTAGGTGACTGACCCGTCCGTCCGCGTGAGCGGACTATAAATCCTTTCCTTAAAAAAGCCAAGCTGAAGGCTTGACACCTTTTTTTACTTTTTTTATTCTCGGTCAAGCTTTTCGGCACCTTCGCGCCATATATAGCTATGAAAAATTTATTTTTTTTCGCTGCCGCCCTGTTGTGCGCCGCGGCAAGCCACGCCGACGATTTCGGCTGGAGTTTCCTATGGACCGGTTCCTGGGCGGAAAACACCCAGGAAATAACTGAAGACCCTATGCTTGCAGGCATGTTTAATAACCGGGCGGAAATAAAACTGCATTATTATCCGCCGGGTTTAACTCTCAGAGGACAGGTGCTTGATAAAAGAGCGTTCGATTTTTCGCTTGACCCTCCGTTGGGAGATCCGGAAAAAGAGGCAACAAATTTTACAGGAGGCCTTTACCATAAACCCACGGGTTCAAGGTTATTGTACGGCGTTATTGATGAATGGGGGCTTGCGGCAAGAATACGCAATCCATGGATTCGATCTCCTCCGTACGCTGAAAATCATAAGCCGATAATGGCAGATTCAAAAACAACTGTTTCAAGCACTAAAGAAGATGAAGCCTATCTGTACTTGTCTACGCCGGTATTTAATTTTAACTCTAACATGAAGCTTAGAGGATTTATCTGCGCCCAGACAGAAATTGAATATTTTTCACCTGCTCTTTCCGGAGGGGTGGATTTTTCTTTTGGAGAAAAAAAGAGAGGAAATCTGCCGTATAATTTGCTGCTTGAGGCGTTCTATACAGAGAAAACGCTTTCGCAGTCAAAGCAAAGTTCGTGGTTTTCGGAATCTCCTGCTCTGCCTGAAAGAGATTTTTACATTTATGCCGTCGCTCTTCTTTTTACAAGCCCGGATATTTCTATTAGCTCGGATTTTGCCGTTTCTGAAACATTCGCTGCGGGCACAGATATCTACGCCAATTTGGGCGTGTCTTATTCGCCGGTTCTGCCGTTTGGGCAAAAAGAACGGCCTCTCTTAATTTCGCTGGCGGCGGACGGAGCGGGGAAGCAGTTTGTTTATAGAGACGGATTAGATCATGGAGAAGGATTCAGAAGTGCGGCTAAAATTGAATGGAAGGGAAAGCACAGTTCTTTGCTGAGGTTAAACGCGGTTTTACGCAGCCCGGGTTTCGGCGAAGATTTTAACCGCGGTTCCGCAGGGTTTTACTGGCGGCTCCCGGCATCCGCGGCTAACAGGAGCAGCGCCGTCCGGCTGACTAGAATATCTCTTGGAGCAGACAGAAATTCGGCCAATCCGTCAAAGACAAAAAACGGATTTTCGGGCGGTATCGGGGTATCTCTTAACATGGCGAAAATAGGCATAAAAAGTCCGTTAAATTTGAATTTTTCAGCTTCAATTGATGGAATTTCCGATTTAAATGCCGAAAATAAGTCATGGGATTGGGAAAATATCGGGCTGGATTGTGACATTTACTGGTCTTTGCGGCGATTTCAATTGAGATCCAAAGTTGGTGTGACATTCTATGCGGAAAAAGAAGAAAAATGGGACTTATCATTAAGCGGTACTATACGTTTCAAGTACGGAAGGCTGAGTTTAAAGGCAGCTTCTCCCGATTTTCCGGATAAATGGAATTGGACTGTTTCGTGGAGAGTAGAAAAAAGTGAATAAAATGGCTTCATTTTACGATAATTATATTGTATCTTTATAGTATATATGGTATATAACATATTAGGAAGAAGGAGGAGTTATGCCTGCAGGTGTTACAATTATGATCGTTGATGACTCGCGTATTATGAGAAACACGGTAAAAGGTGTATTCTCGGGGGTAGAATCCGCCTGTAACTTTATTGAAGCAAAAGACGGGGAAGAAGCTTTAGCTTTACTAGAAACCCAAACCGTCGATCTGATACTGCTTGACTGGAATATGCCAAGATTATCCGGAATTGACTTCTTAAAGCAGATCAGGGCGATGGATCAGTATAAGGACTTACCCATTATCATGGTAACCAGTGAGGCTGCAAAGTTTAACGTCATCGAAGCGTTAAAACACGGCGCCACTGATTATATCACCAAACCAATTAAACTTGATTTATTCAAGCAGAAATTGGCAAAACTACGCTTATTCAGGATGTAAAGATGACAGTAGAATTGCAAAACTATGTAGAGCCGTTTGTAGAAGTAACGGTCAACACTTTTAAGGAATTTGTAGGCGTTGAAGTAAGCCCGAGGCATCCGCACTTTTTAGATCCGGATAAAGCTTTCGAATGGGACATTTCGGCGGTTATCGGTCTTTCCGGCGCGGTTAAGGGAGCTGTTATTGTTTCCATGAAGAGCGACCTTGCTATTAAATTAACCGATTTGCTTACAGGCGCGGAACATTCGGAAATTGACGCCGACGTTATCGACGCTATCGGTGAGATAAACAACATTATCGCCGGAAACATCAAACCAAAAGTTCCGAACGGGGACAGAATTGTAATATCTATTCCTACAATTATTAAGGGAAAAGAACATTCAATCGCATGGCCCAGCAAGCAAACGCGCATTCTGTGCATTCCGCACAAAGCGTTTGAAAACGATATCTTTCATTTAATGGTGGCAATTGAACTTGACCCTGAAGTCTAAACAGGAGAGGACATAATGAAACATGTTTTTGTGTTCGATCCGAAAGCATTTTACAGCCAGCAATGGAAGATGGATAACATTCTGGATAATATCGGGCAGTTTTTCAGAACACAGGAAGCTCCCGATTTTTCTATCCAGTTTTCACGTTACAGAAGAAACGCCATTGGCATAATCAGCGATGAAGCTGAGAAAGCGAAATCCGATGACATTATCAGGGTTTACGCGATTGGCGGAGATGAAATCCTGTTCGACTGCATGAACGGAGTCGCGCACTTTCCGAACATGCAGCTGGCTGCCGTTCCTCACGGCGAATCATTTGATTTTCTGAGGATTTTCGGCGACAAAAACATTGATCATTTCAGGGATATCCCGACGCTTGTGCAATCAGAAGCGCTTCCTACAGACGCGATCAGGTGGGGAGTTAATTACGCGCTTAACTCATGCTACATTGGGATGAACTCGGCAATTTCCAAGAATTTGAAAGATCTTAAGTTAAATTTAAACAAAGGCAGCTTTATACTATTTTCAAAAATATCTTCCTTTATAAACCTTATCTTTACCGCATTCGATAAGCATATCGCGGCGCGCGAATATAAAATATCAATTGACGATACAGATTACTCGGGACATTACTGCCTTATCCATATCGCGAACGGTCCGTATCACGCCGGAAAAAAAACAGGCGTTCATGACGCTACGCCTGATGACGGACTTTTAGACATAGCTCTTATTAAATCATCCCATCCTTTAGGAACATTGTCGTCCATGAGAAAATATTCCAAGGGAAAACGTCCTAAAAATTGCGTTTATATTCAGGGTAAAAAGATTTCGGTTCAATCAGCGAATCAAATGTGGATTCAGCTGGACAATGAATATATTCAAGATACCGATATTACCTTAAGTGTGGTTAATCATGCGGTACAGTTGGTTGCGGTAAATAATTTAACCTATCCAATTGCCTCAATTCCGGCCATTTAAGGAAGGTTGTTCATGGCTGTAAAAAGAACAGAAAATATAAAATTAAGAAGAATCGCGAATTTTTCATCGATTGCGATTATTCTCTTTTTAAGCGCCGCGTACATAATAGAAACATACATATCCGAAGTAAAGGTAAATTACAGCATCGCCGGTCTTGTCATGATTGTGACTTTGCTGATTGTCACCGCGATTATCAGAAACTCAATCAATCATTACAAGATGGCGCTGAATGTTCCGTTTGTGCTTCTGTTGTTTTATACCGCGCTCATGATGCTTTGCGGCTGGCATAACTCCCATTACCTTTTAATTTGTATTTTCCTGTGCGCGATAAGCTGTATATATTCGCATTTTTACAGAACACTTATCTTTATCGTTTTAGAAAATATTTTTGTCGCCGTTCTTCTTTTCAGAGGCGCGCCGATCAGCGGAGCTATGCCGCTGTTCGCGATATTGATGAATTGGGTTATATCCCTTTTCTGCAGCATAATCATGCTTCTGCTTACAAGATCCGCGACAATTGTTCTTAATAAAGCGCTTGAACACCAGAACTCATTTATGGATCTTCTCGCTTCTACGGAAAACTTTGTCGCTATGGTCGACGAACGCAACGAAGTTGTTTACGCAAGTAAAACTCTTTCCGAACTCGGCGGCACTTCAGAGCCGATATTGGCGCAGGGACGCCCTCTTATCGACCTTTTCCCGGGAAGAAGCTTAAAAATACACGCTGCTAAATTAATAAAAGAAAAAGACGATTACGGAGAGGACTGGGAATTCTCGCTGAACGGACAAAAAAGATATTTTAAAGCCGCGTCTCACAGCCTTCCCGGCGGAGGCGGCACTCTTATCTCTCTGTACGACATGACCCATCTAGCCGAACGCGATGAAATCGCCGTTATGAAAGACAGTATGAAGATCGGTCTTTTCTTTATGGATAAGAATTATATAATTCAAGATCACTATTCGCGTTACCTTGAAGAAATGCTATCTGATACAAAATTATTCGGAAAATTATTTACAGATATTATTTACGATTCTGTCAGCCAGAATGAACTCGAAGCTATCAAAGATTATTTTGGAATGATCCTTGAGCGCACATACGATCAGGATATGCTGGACGAAATTAATCCTCTTAACGAGCTTCATTATGTTAACAAAGAATCCGGCGAAAGAAAAGTTTTCCAGTTCGCGTTTGCCACGGTAGAACGCGGACGCGGAGACGTTTTTATTCTGGTAACTGTTTACGATATTACAACAAGAGTTGAACTGCAGCAAAGACTTGCCGAAGAAGAGGCTAGGCGTCAGGAAGAGATGCAGGCTGTCTTTGAACTTATCCAGGTTAAGCCTGATGTATTCAACGACTTTATGTCAGACATGGAACATGAGTTTGACTCCATCGACAAAATCCTTAAAAACGAAGCTCTGTCCGCGCATGACGCTCTTGTAAAAGTTTATCAGTCGATTCACGCGATTAAGTCCAACGCTGTAATATTGGGATTGAATGTTTTTGGAAACAAGGTGCACAACCTTGAATCGAAGATAAAAAAACTGCGTGAAATGCGCGGAGAAGTTCCTTTCGGAGAAATGTTAAACCTGACAGTGGATATAGAAAAAATATCCAAAGAGAAAGAAGGGTTCAGGGACATTATCAACAAACTGCAATCCTATGCTGAAGACACTAACGAACCGAAAACCGACGGCGGAAACGAAAGACAAAAGGTTCTTATCGAAGCGCTTACAAAAACCGCAGCCAAGGTTGCGGAAGATCTCGGCAAGAAGATAAAATTCGCCGCAACAGATATAGATACGGAAGCAATCGAAAAAGGCCCGCGGCGTGAAATGAAAGAAATACTTATGCAGCTTATCCGCAACTCCGCCGTTCACGGAGTAGAAATGCCCGAAGACAGAAAAGCCAAAGGCAAGAATGAAACAGGCATTGTTAAACTTTCCATTAAAATGGCGCCAGACGGCAAGAGCATCCAGATGAAACTATCCGACGACGGCAAAGGACTTGATTACAAGAAGATCGGCGAAAGAGCCGTTATCCGCAAGCTGATCAAAAAAGAAGATATCAACAACAAAGACTTGCTGATGAAGGCGATTTTCTCTCCGGGTTTCAGCACCGCGGAAACAGAAGGCGTTCACGGCGGAAGAGGTATCGGTTTAAATCTTGTACGCGACCGCATAAAAGAAATCAAAGGCTCAATAAAACTAAAATCGGAAGATGACAAGGGAACATTGTTCTTAATGGTTATTCCGGTCTGATAAGCCTGCGCCGATCGCCGTTGTATACTCAGCGCATTCAGGATAAACAAATTCGATTCCGTACAGCGCGGAAATGTCCGAGAGCGTTTTCCGCCCTAAAGGATTTCTGCTGCCGTTTCCTGTAACAATAACGCGGCTTAAATTTCTTGCTCTTGCGGCAAAAACGGAAAGAACGCCGATTACCTGAAACACCATATTAATAATCGCAAGAGCAATATCGCTGTGGTTTGCCGTATCCAGCATCTTGCCGAAATTGGACGCTGTGTTGTCGCCGTTCAGAAAGCTAATACCTGTGTCGGTGATGTCGCCGAGCAGAAGATCAACCTGATTTAATTTACCGTTTTTAGCAAGTTCCATAATATCGCGGAATTCGGCGACAGGAAGAAGTTTTTTCGCAAGCCCGAGTATTGTACCGCCTCCGACGCCTGAACCGCCGAAATGCGAAATGCCATTATCTCCCGCTTCGATTATAACGGTTCCTGTTCCAATATTGGTAATTATTATATTGTTCATTCCGGATAAAAACATTCCGCCGATCCCAATAGCCTGTATTTCGTTTACCCTGCCTGTAGGAATACCGAAAATATCGTCTTTAATTTTTGTCGCTCCGGCTCCGGTTATCGCGATTCTTTCAATCGCATCAATTTTAATGCCGTTCTCTAAAACAATTTTTCCAAAAGCGCCGGTTGCGGCGGTTACGGCATCCTGCGCTCTTGTTTTAATTTTCTTTGTGACCTTTCCGTCTTCGATTGAAACAACTTTTGTTATTGTAGTGCCAACATCTATTCCGATTATCAATGTTTTCTCCTGTTGTTTATATTAGTCCCTGAATGAATCAGATACTTTTAAAAATATTTCAATCAATGACGGATCAAAGTGAGTCCCGTTTCCTTCCGAAATTATACGCACCGCGTCTTCGTGAGAATATGCGCCTTTATACGGACGCACAGAAACAAGAGCGTCGTATACGTCAGCGATTGCCATAATGCGCCCCAGAAGCGGAATGTCTGTTCCCTTTAATTTATTAGGATAACCTGAGCCATCCCACCATTCATGATGGCTTGTGGCGAAAATTTTAGCGAATTTTAAAAAATCGCTCTCGTGCGCAAGCACTTCAACCTTTTCCATTATCTGTTTCCCGACATGAGTATGGATTTTCATATCTTCATATTCGTCGTAATCAAGTTTTCCGGGTTTTCTTAAAATACTATCACTGATATATATTTTCCCCACATCGTGAAGCTGACACGATTGAATGAGCAGCTCTATGTCCCAATCTTTTGTTTCATCCTGATAAATGCCGCTTGCGATTACTTCGTTTAAAAGAATTCTAAGACCTTTCTGCGTGCGCTCAATGTGCCTGCCTGTAATATCATCGCGGTATTCAACCAGTTCAGCCATTGTTTTTAGAAGAGCGTTCTGAAGCGACAATATGCTTTGTGTTTTTTCATCAACCATCTTTTGAAGATTCTCGTTGAAATATCTCAGTTCCTGCGCCTGCTGTTCCAGTATTTTTTTCTGATACTCAAGAAGCAGATGAATTTCTATGCGCTTGAGAAGCAGCGCAGGTTGAATTGGCTTTGCGATATAATCCACCGCTCCAAGCGATAACGCGGTAAGTTCAGCGTCGGATTCAGTGCGGGCTGTAAGAAAAATAACAGGAATGCCGCTGGTTTCCGGTTTTGTTTTTAACATTTTAATAGCCTGATAACCGTCAACATCCGGCATATCGACATCTAAAAGAATCACATCGGGAATATTATTTTCAAGAAGAGAAAAAAGTTTTTCAGCTGAAGGAGCGGTAGCTACAGTATATTTCTGCGATAAAATATTTTTGCCGATACGGAGATTCGCGGGGTTATCATCCACCATTATAATTAACGCTTTTTCGCCCTGCATGGCTCATTATACCTTAATTGTTTAGGTATGTCCACAAAGCCTAAACCCTATCGCGAAGTATTTCATGAATTGTTTTAATCGCGCTGTCAAACTCAGTAATTAATATATCGTCGGATACTCGATCCATCATCTCGATGGTTTTTTTATTAAGCGATTGATTATTAATCTCGCTTAAAATTCGATCGATATTTTCGGCATTATTAGACTTTAACGCTTTTTCAAGCTGCTCCAGCAGTGAAAAGAATTTTTCATCATTATCAGATATTTTAACTGATTCACCGCTAACAGATTTTTCGAACCTTGGTTCCAGAACAGCGGCAATATCTTCCGTTAATTCAGAAAGACGTTCCAGGAATCTGTCAAAGTTTCCATTAATGAAAGCCCAGTCTTCTTCCTTGCCGGCTTCTTCCAAATACGCGGCTTCCGCGGATAATTCTACAGCGCCGATTGCGCCTGACGCGCTCTTTAACGCGTGAACATGCGTAATAAATAAAAGCAGGTTATCTTTATCAAGCGTACTTCTAAGCTGCTTTAACCTCTCCTGCGCATCCTTGCAGAATGTAGACAACACGGAAATATACCCGGCTTCCGTGCCGCCCGTCAAACTTATACCTTTGTGCGCGTCTATTCCATTTATCGAAGGTATGCATAATTTTTTATCTGTTTCTTTTTTAGCGACGACCGCCTGCTCGCGTTTGTTTTTCGCTATCCACTTTATAATAATATCATCCAGCGCGGTTACATCAATCGGCTTTGCGAGAAAATCATCAAAACCTTTTTCTATAAACATTTCGCGAACGCCGAAAACAGCGTTTGCGGTTAAGGCGACAATCGGCATTCTTTTTTTACGGCCGCTGTCAATCTCAATTTCTTTTTCCCAATCGCGGATAATCGCGGTCGCTTCCACTCCGTCCATTTCCGGCATCATGTGATCCATAAAAACAATATCGTAATCTTTATTCTTTACCATTTCTATCGCTTTTACTCCGCTGAGACATGAATCAACTCTTATATGATACGGAGCCAAAAGCCCTTCTGTTACTTTTAAATTAGTTGGGATATCATCAACAACAAGAACGCGCGCATCCGGGAATGAATAGCGGACAATTCCAGAAACAGCGGTTCCGTCCAGAATCGCTCTGCTTTCATCTTTACCGTTTAAAATATTCGCGATTGAAATTGATTGTATCGGCAGTGAAACAAAACGCACATCGGGGATAAGAGCCTCCGTTCCCCATTCAATCATCAGGGCAAGAGGCGGTTTTACGCCTCCAATAAATGCGGAAGACGGCTTTCTCATAGCCTTTTTTATTTTATCATGAATGCCGTACCCGGAAAGAATGAGCGACCACTTATCACTGAACAGAGCTTTTGTAAATTCTTCAATACTGGTAACCATGGAGAATGGAACTCCGAGATTTTTTAAAGACCAGCATACAGATTTTGCGTAAATAACTCTTCCTTCATAAACAAGCACTTTCTTTTCCGCGGCATTATTTACAGCGGCAAAAGGTTCTTCTGTATCAATAGTCTGAGGAACAGTGACATTAAAAATACTGCCTCTGCCTTCTTCGCTGTCTACATTAATATCTCCGTCCATAATCAGGCACAGCCGCCTTGTAATCGCAAGCCCAAGCCCCGTACCTTCAACATTTCGGTTTCTTTTTAAATCCACCTGAACAAATTCACCGAAAAGTTTTTTCTGATCCTCGGGTTTTATTCCCTTTCCTGTGTCGGCAATTGAAAAATCCAGCCAAACTTTATTTCCTTTCCGGTGCCTCATAGTAATCGATAAACTGATATACCCTCTGTCTGTAAACTTTGCCGCGTTGGAAAGCAGGTTCATAAGTATCTGGCGAAGGCGCACTTCATCGCCGTACAGCCGATTGGGTATATGCCCGTCGATATTTGTGAAAAAGCGGATTGGTTTATCTTTTAAACGGGTGCGGATAATATTTACGGTATCGTTAATAAGAGAAGAAAGAAGATAATTAACAGGAACTATCTCCATTTTACCGGCTTCTATTTTTGAAAAATCAAGAATATCGTTAATAATCGAAATAAGATTATTACCTGCCTGTTTTATATCCTGCGCGTAACCTCTGGCTTCATCGCTAAGATCGCTTCGCAGGAGAAGCTCCGCCATTCCTGTTATAGCGTTCATCGGAGTGCGGATCTCGTGGCTCATGCTTGCGAGGAAGCTGCTCTTCGTTCGGTTTGCCATTTCCGCTTCTTCGCGGAGTTCTACAAGGTTATTATTCTGCGTTCTTATTTCATCAACGATGTTAAAAACATATTCGCCGGTTTTTTCAACATTATTCTGATAAACAACAAGCATCTTCTCGATATCCACTTTGGAAACATTCGACTGCTCAATCATTGCATCAAGATTTTTACGAATGGTTTCATAATTTAAATGAGCGGTATCATCAGCCTGCGAACGCTCTTGTAAATTATCCATACTTCTCTTTAAATATGAAATTGTTATATTTAAAAGTTCGCTGCGGCTTACAATATCAAAAACAAGCGATTTTAATTTATTATCCGTGTAATGAAATAAGCGCTTTGCTTTATAAGGATCTGTCATTCCCTTTTCCGGCGGCGTTCCGAAAAATACAGCTGTTAATGTCTGATTATGATGGGTGAAAAGCTCTTCACCGTAGGTGTTAAAGCCAATCATCGGATATTTGCTGAACACATTGTTAAATATATCTATTATTCTGCGCCCTTCAAGTTCCAGATAACGCTGAATGCAATTAAAAAGCAGACAGCCTTGAATGCCGGGCAGAAATTGTTCGGCGCCTGTAATGCTGTTTTGCGCGTTAGCGATAATATCTCCCTGCTTCAGCAGATATACCTTTGTTCCCGCTTCTATATAACAATAAAACTGAAGCCCCTTGCCGTTTACAACAGCATTGGGACTGCGAAGATAAACGCTGTCTCCTAAAACAAGACCCAGAGGATTTCGCGCGAAAATTTCAAGAGTTAAGTCATTAACATTATTAACGCCGACATGCCTCGCGTAAATTTCCGCGGCAGGTTCACCGTCAATTTCCCACGCAATCCTCTGCATAATTTCTACACGGTTAATAGTAAAAGATGTTTCAGTCGGCGTGTAATGAACATAGTGGTTAAAGAAAAAAGGAATTTTCATTCTCAGAATAACGGCTGCAAGTCCGTCGCTGGAAATTCTATCGCCCGCGGAAACATAAGTTTTTGTAAAGGTCATTTCATCAGCGGCGGCGCCTCCGACAAAAGCCATGTTTAAACCTTTCTCCATGGAGAATTCTTTCATTATCAATTCGCCGAGGCATAAGCCGTCGAAAAATATTAAACCCAGATATTCATCCGGATTAATATTCTGCCCTGCGGTTTTACGTCTTAATTCTGAAATTGCAAGATGAGCGGACAGGATAGGATCTCTTTTAACTCCTTCCTGAAATGAAATATAAACATCCTCAACTTCATCCGAGGAAAGAGACATAACTGTAACGCCGTGTCTTACAGCGCCGCCGCTTGACCATCCGCCGTACATGGAAGCGCCGACACACACAGCTCCAGGAAACGCGCCTGCAATAGCTCTTTGGATTTTTATTTCTTCGAAAGCCGCCGAAAAGAAATAGATTACCGCTTTTATATTGGGCTGCCCCACCTCGTCTGCAATTTTTTGTATATCCCAGTCTTGTAAAGACGTAACTTTTACAGCCATGAAGCTATTTTAGCATGATTTTGAGAATTATAATATAATGATTAAAGTTTTCTTTTCCTGAAAACATCCACAGCATCCTGAGGTGTTTCCGCGTTAATAATAGCTTCCCGCATGGTATCGTCGCTTAATATCGAACCGATTGCTGCAAGAAACTGCACATGCATTCCGCAGGCTTTTTTAGGCGAAACGATAAGGACAAAAAGACGTGAAAGCTGTCCGTCCATCGATTCAAAGTCAGCGCCGGATTTTTTAATTCCGGCGGATACGGCGGTGTAGGAAATTCCATCGGTCTTTCCATGCGGCAAAGCAACACCGTGATTCATGCCGGTGCTCATTGTGCTCTCACGCTCAAGCACATCCGCCAAAACCTGATTGCGATCCAGAAGACTGTCCGAAGCCGCAAGCTGATCTACAAGCTCTGTTATAATTTCTTCTTTTGTCTCGCCTTTCAAATCCATTATGAAACATTCAGGATCGATAAGAGCAAGAATATCCTTTGTGGTACGGGCATCAGTATCGAAAAGATCTTTTTTCATTTCATCAGGTTCAATTGAATTGATTAACTTTTCGATTGTATGGGAAAGATCGAGAATCACTTCGTAAATTTCATTTTTTACAAACGGCATATCTTTTTTGGATGTTGTTATGGTAATTCTATTATCTTCTTCGGCAATAAAAAGAGCGATATCATCTTTATGAGCTTTTGAAATACCTTCGTCCATGTTCATAGTCTGAACATAAAACCCTTCGATGCGTAATTCGTTTAAAAGAGTATCAATTATAAGATCCGCAATTTCCTTCGTGCCGAAATCCCAAACTTCATGAACGCTGTCGTCATGATTTTCATGTTTTCTTGTTCCTTGTCTTTGAATTTTGAGCATCGCGCCTAAAAGCGGAGGAGAAACAACGATGGTAAGAAAGATCATAAAAATGGCGGCGGAAAATATTCCGTTATCAAGAACGCCGGCGGCAAGCCCGATACCGCAGGTTATTAACGCGCCTTCGCCGCGGGGAATCATTCCGGCGCCGATTCGAATGGCGCCTACGCGGTTAAATCCAAGAAGCAGCGCAGGGCTGCCCGCGCCGATAACTTTTGAAAGAGCAACAGCCAGAGTATAAACCGCGCCGAATATCAATACAGGAGGCGATATAATTTCGCGCACATTAACCATCATGCCCATTACCGCAAAGAAAATCGGCACAAAAAATTCATATAATGGACGGATGCGTTCCAGAATAACCGCGGCGATATCGGTTTTTGAAAGCGAAAGCCCGGCGATATACGCGCCGATGATCAAAGCCAGCCCTTGCTTTTCTAGAATGCCGGCGAGAATCAAAGCAAAGCCAAGGGAGAGAACTGAAAAATCCAGACTGCTCTTAAATATTTTTAAAAAGCCGGCTATCAGTTTTGAACACAGTAATAAAAGAGCCGTAACTCCAAGCCAGATGCCGAAAACTTTCGCGGCCATTAAAAGAATAACCTGAACGGAAAGAGTGCCTGCCGCGTTTCCTCCAAGGATTGAAACAATCCCAAGCACCACAGCCAGTAAAATGATCCATATTACATCATCAAAAACGGCGGCAGTTAACATTGTAACGCCTTCAGGTGAATCGATCTTTTTCTTTTCGGATAGAATTCTTGCGCTGATACCAACAGAAGTGGTTGTGGCAATTACGCCCAAAAACAAACATTTAGGATCTAAAAAAGTTGAGTTAAACATTACAACGCCGCAAAAAGTTCCTACCGCAAAGGAAAGAAGGGCGCCTGAAATACCGATGATGCCGCCGGCAACTGAATAACGTAAAAATAGATTTAAATTCGTTTCAAGACCGGAAGCGAAGAGCAGGACTATTGAAGCTACTGTGGCAAATGAATACAATTCGACGCTTACCGCGAGCCCTGAATCCATCGCTAAAGGAAAAATACCATGAGGGAAACCCGGCAGTATAATGCCGCCGAGAGCGTAGGGACCTATTAAAACACCTGCCAACAATTCACCCAGCACCGAAGGTATCCCAATCTTCTTTGCCAGTTGTCCGAACAAACGGACTGCTAATAAAATAATGCCAACCTGAAGAACCAGTTCGGCTACAAGCTCAGTAATTTGCATTTTTTTTTCTCTATCAATTTCATTTTATTCTTTTGGTAAAATAGTGTCTAGTGGGTTTATTTCAGCAAAACATGATTTTAATCCACTTTAAAACGCGATACTTCATTTCCAAGCGAAGTAATGTTTTCGCGGTTTTTATCGCTCATCTTTTTAACGTGACCTATTACCGAAGTGATCTGATCCGCTCCTGAAGCCATTTCTTTCATGCTTGAGGTTATTTCCTGATTAACGGACGCAAGGTTAACGCTTTCATCAATTACTTCTTTTGCGCCGCCAAGCATTTCATCCGAACCGCTTTTTACATGACTGGTAATTTCTGTAATTTTATTAATACCCTCAAGAATTTGTCTGCTTCCCGTTTGCTGTTCTTCCATTGAATTGCGGATATTTTCTTCCTGATCCGCTACAACCTGTACGCTTGAGTCGATGGCTTCAAATTTTTCCAGAACATTATCTGCTGACAGTTTTATTTTATCTATGGCGCTTTTTATTTTCTTTAAAACCTCGCTGATTGTTTTTGATTGGTGGCTGGAATTTTCCGCAAGTTTGCGAATTTCACCGGCGACAACAGCAAAACCCTTGCCCGACTCTCCAGCGTGAGCCGCTTCAATTGCGGCATTCATTGACAGCAAATTAGTCTGGCTTGCAATATTTTCCATTACAGCGTTTATATTCAAAAGACCTTCGGATTCACGGGCTATTTCTTGAATATCCGCCAATACTGTCTGCAAACCTGTGCGGCCTTCTTCCGACGCTTCTTTTAAACTCTGCACATTGGCGGCGTTTTTAAAAAGCGTATCTGTAACAGAGCGCGTATTTGCAACCATTTGCTCAATGGCGGATGAAGCCGCCAAAATATTACTGCTTTGGCTTTCAACTTGTTTGTTAAGCCTGTTAATATTTGACACCACCTGTTCCATGGTTGCCTGAGTCTCATTGACGCCGGCGCTTTGGTTAATAACACTGGATTGAATGTTTTGAATGTTGCCGGCGATCTCGTTAATCGCCGCGGCAGTTTCGCTCATATTGCTGGAAAGATCGTTTCCGGTATCCGTAAGAGAGAATGTTTCATTTTTAATATTAATAACAAGCTGTTTAATTTTATCAAGAGTCAAATTAAAATCGGCGGCCAATTCGCCTATCTCATTTTGATTATTAAGATTGATTCGTTTTGTTAAATCTCCGGCGCCCAGAGATATTTCTTTTAAAATTAAATGGATTTCCTTAAGCGGAGTAAAAATCTTCCGCATAAAAAATATTAGCAGCACAAGCCCTAAAACCAAAGATACGGCGCCGAATATTATTTGCGTTTTCCGGCTGTCTTGAATTTCGCTGTACAAGTGCTGTCCGTCAAAGTCGCATGCGGCAATTCCAACGATCTGATCTTTGGAATTTCTAATGGGGGTATATACGGAAATCAGCCAACCCCATCCTTCATAAAACACAAGAGCGGAAGCCGCGGTAACGCCTTCTTCGTATGCTTTTTTAAACGCGGGATCATATCCGGTTGTATCATCTTCTTCGCCAAGATGAGAAAAATGTTCTTCATCGTCAGGTTCGGCGCTGCCGTCAATTATAAATCTCCAAATGCCGCCTCTTCCGGGCGCCATTGTGTAGAGATAAAGACAGCCTGTGTATCCCTTTAATTGAAAAAGATGCTGTCTGGTTTCTTCATAAAAAGGATCGCTTTCATCAAGCGATTTAGCCAGAGCTTCAAATAAGTCGCCGTCTACAAAAGAGGCGGCTTTTTCTACAATATGAAAACCTTGATCGGTAAATGTAGCAACAACGGCGTTTGATAATTGTCTTATACCCATTACAGCGGTAATTACGCTTATAGCCACGATGAACGCGGAAAAAAGCGTTATAAATAAAAACTTTAAAGACTTATGAATCTTCACCAAACCTACCCTTATAGTCAATAATACCACAAAGCGGAAAAATTTACAAACCCGGTTATCATCAGTTTTGTGAATAACGCTCTAAAAAACGTTTCATTCTGCCGCTTGAAGGGTTATCCAGCAGCGAGGGAGAGCCGTATTCAACCACAACGCCTTCATCTATGAACAAGATTGTATCGGCAACTTCGCGCGCAAATTGCATCTCGTGCGTTACAATGATCATGGTTGTTTTTTTATCAGCAAGACTGCGGATTACTTTTAACACTTCGCCTGTTAATTCGGGATCGAGCGCCGAAGTCGGCTCGTCAAAACACAGGATATCAGGTTTTAAAGCCAGCGCTCTTGCTATTGCCACGCGCTGCTGCTGTCCGCCAGACAGCTGATGAGGATATAAATCACATTTGGAAGCCAACCCTATTTGATCAAGAAGCTGAATACTATCTCTTTGTATTTCATCTAGAATATTTTTTTTATTCTTTTTATAATCCGGTAATTTTTGCGCCGCAAGTTCTCTGGCAAGCGAAACATTTTTCAACGCTGTGTGCTGAGGGAATAAATTGAAACTTTGAAATACAAGCCCAAAGTGCAGTCTTTTCCGGCGGATAACGGATTCATCGTAATGAACATGCTCGCTGCAGTCAATTAATGTTTCACCCCGGACAATTATCTGCCCTGCGCTCGGCTTTTCAAGAAAATTCAGGCAGCGCAAAAGCGTCGTCTTTCCGCTTCCGCTTGAGCCGATAATGGCAAGAACTTCGCCTTCGTTCAATGAAAAACTCATATCGTTCAGAACCTCGGAGGCGCCGAAATGTTTTTCTAATGACTTAACTTCTAAAATTGCCATTCTTCTACGCCTTAAAATAGCTTAATCTTTTTTCGATATATCCAAACAAAAGCGTAAGGATCCCGACAAACAGTAAATAGAACGCGCCTGTGTAAAACAAAGGCCAGATTATCGCCCTTGTCGCTGCAAATGTTTCGGCTACTCTAATAATTTCTACAACCATGATCACGCGCGCGAGAGCCGTATCTTTTACAAGCGTGATTATTTCATTGGACATGGGAGCTGTTATTCGTTTTATAACCTGAAGAAGAATGACGCGGAAAAATATCTGCGTCTTTGTCATTCCTAACACCTGCCCCGCTTCGTACTGGCTATGGGAAATGCTTTCGATTCCGCCGCGGTATATTTCGCTGAAGTAACATGCGTAGTTAATGGAAAACGCGATTATAGCCGCGTTGATCCGCGACGATATCGGCGCGCCGAAAATAAATCCCGGCACATAAAAAACAATAAAAATCTGGAGCATCAGAGGAATTCCCCGGATGCACCAGACAAAAACTTTAACAATGAATCTGAGCGGTTTTATTTTTGACATTGACCCGAAAGAAATTATCAGGCCAAGAGGCAAAGCGAATAAAAGCGTCAGCGAAAAAATAAGACATGTTACCTGAAAACCATGTAACAGCCTTAATGTGACAGTCCAGAAATCCATTAAAAAAAACTATCCCTTAAAATTTGTATCAAGGATGATTGTGTCTTCGAGTTTATATTTTACCGCAAGATCCCACAACTTTCCTTCTTCATCAAGTTCTTTAAGAGCATTGTTTACTTTATTTCTCAGATCGCTTCCCTTTTTAAAACCAACCGCGTAAACTTCGTAATCCAGCAGAATGTCCGCGATCATCAAATCGGAATAGTCGCCTGAACCTGCGAGTCTTCTTGCGAGAAGAACATCAACCATCGCAAAGTCAACGGCGCCGGATTTTACTTCCAGGAATGTGTTGATCTGCGCGGGCGCTCCTACAATTCTGCCCAAGCTTCCGATTACTTCTTTTGCCGCTGTTTCACCCGCGGATCCGCTTTCGGCCGCTACGGTCTTGCCGAACAAGCTGTCGATGCTGTTTATTTCATTCGCTCTCGCGGATCTGATAACAATGCACTGCTGATTCAGCATGTAACTGTAACTGAAATCGACCATAGCGCTACGCGGCACTCCGTTTTCAAAAGAGTTAGCGGTAAATCCGTTCCAAATCGCGTTGATAGTTCCGGCTTCAAGTTCTTGATATTTATTGGCCCACTCAATCTCCTGAAACTCTACCTTCATGCCGAGTTTTTCGCCGACGAGCAATGCAAGATCGGTGTCAAAACCTGTCCAATGTCCGGACGAGTTTCTGTAATTCATAGGTTCATATTCAGTAACACCGCAGATAAGCTTGCCTTCAGCCTTGCCGCCGCATGAAGTCAAAAAGACCATTCCTGTCAGCATAAGAACCGCCAATACTAAACTAATAATTCTTTTCATAACATTCCTCTCCTTATCAAAATAAGTTAAATTCAACAATTATAGTTTATAATAATAATTGAAATGATACAAGCAATAATTAACTATAGCTACTTTACATAATGCCTCCATTAATGCTATACCTATAATACACATTATGAATAAATTTATTATAACAGTTGAATCCGAAGCATTTGAAGGCGTTAAAAGAATTGCAAAGAAAGTAGCGGCAGACTTTGAAAAGGTAAGCGGCAGCCTTCCTGAAATTCTTCAGACGCTTCCAGCATGCGAAAATCAGGAAAATTCATTGATTTTCGCAACACTTGGAAAAAGCCCTATAACAGACGCTTTTATAAAAAATGGTAAATTTGATCCTTCATCTATCAGCGGCAAAAGAGAAGTTTATCAAATTAAATATATCGATAAAACTTTACTTATTTGCGGAAGCGATAAACGCGGAACAATTTACGGAATGTTCGCATTATCAGAATTTATCGGCGTTTCTCCGCTGCACTTCTGGGGTGACGCTGAACCAGCGCGCAGAAAGGATATTGAGATAACAAATAAAATTGAAACAATTTCCAAAGAGCCAAGCGTAAAATACCGCGGTTTTTTTATTAATGATGAATGGCCGTGCTACGGTAATTGGACTTTTAAACATTATGAAGGTTTTACTTCGGATATGTACGACCATGTGTTTGAGCTTTTACTGCGCCTTAAAGGCAATTATTTATGGCCTGCAATGTGGACATCCTGCTTTCCGCTTGACGGACCCGGAGACGCCAACGAAGAGCTGGCTGACATTTACGGCGTTGTAATGGGCGCGTCACATCATGAGCCGTGCCTTCGCGCAAGCGAGGAATGGGATAAAGTCAGGGGACCTGAATCCATTTACGGCGATGATTGGAATTATTATAAAAATAAAGACGGCCTTTTAAGATACTGGGAAGACGCTCTTAAACGAAGCGGGAAATATGAAAAAATTATAACGATAGGCATGAGGGGAGAGCGCGACAGCTCCATGCTCGGCGACAACTCTTCTTTAAAAGAAAATATAGATTTATTAAAAGACATAATAAAAAACCAGAGAGAGCTTATAAAAAAGCATGTTAACCCGGACATCAACAGCGTCCCGCAGGTTCTGGCGCTTTACAAGGAAGTAGAAGAATATTTTTACGGCGGAGAAAACGCCGAAGGATTAAAAGACTGGAAAGAACTTGACGGCGTAACCTGTATGTTATGCGAAGATAATTTCGGTTTTATGCGCACTCTGCCAACCGAAGAAATCAGAAACCGCAAGGGCGGCTTCGGAATGTACTATCATTTTGATTATCACGGCGGTCCGATTTCCTATGAGTGGATGCCTTCTACATCGCTTGAAAGAACATGGGAACAAATGTCCATGGCGTACGATTACGGAATAAAAGACATATGGATTGTAAATGCCGGCGATTTAAAATTTAATGAAACGCTTTTAGCGTATTTTCTTGAACTAGCTTACGATTTTGAAAAATGGGGAACAAGCGCGCCTAACAGCATAGACAGTTACACGTCAATGTGGCTGGAAAAAACATTCCCGAACACGGAAACTGCGATTCGTAAAAAGATGGCGGATGTTTTTCACGGATATATCAGGATTAACGCGGCAAGGCGCCCGGAAGCGCTGAACGACGGTATTTATCATCCGTGTCATTATTTTGAAACCGACAGAATGCTGGCTCTCGCAGACAGTATAGAAGCTTTGAATAAAGAGGTTTGTGAGTATTTGGCCAGCCTATTTGATGACGGTTCGATTGTTTCTCTTGAAGGAGAAAGAGACGCCTATTACAGCATGATCTCTTTTCCTGCAAAGGCAAGCATTAACCTTTTACGGATGCATTTATACGCAGGTAAAAACAAACATTACGCGAATCAGGGTAAAAAATCCGCAAATAATTATGCCGCTCTTGTAACCAGATGTATCGAAAATGATCATGCCCTAATGAAAGAATTTTCTAATTTTAAAAAAGGCAAATGGGAAGGCATGGAACTTGAACAGCATATCGGTTTTATTAAATGGAACGAAGATAACTGCAGGTATCCGCTAAGGTTTCATGTTGAACCGGCGTACAAACCCCGCATGGTTGTTTCACGCAAAGACAGAGAAGAAATTTACACAAAAACTTACGGCAAGCCAATGACTATTCATATCGACGATTTCCTTTACGCAGAGAATGACGAAGTAATTTTAGAAATCGCAAACGACGGTATCGGCAGTTTAAATTTCGAGATCAGGCAAGAGCATTTAAATAACTGGCTGGAAATCAGCTCAACAAGAGGCAGAGTTGAATCTTCAGAAGAAATAATTCTTCGCTGTAATAGAAAAAATTTAAAAAGCGAGATTCAAAGCGCGAAATTAAAAATAATGGACAATGAAACTGCGGTAGCGGTTGAAATAAGAGCAAGAGCGGTTGATACAGGCAATTTGCCGCCGATGACATTTCTGGAAAATAACGGCGTAATTGCTATGAACGCAAATCATTTTTGCGGCAAGAAAGATTTTAACGGCTGCGGTTTTATAGAACTAAAAAATTACGGCAAAAGCGGCTGCGGCATGAAGGCCTTTCCGGTAACATCAGATTTTTCAAAATGCCCAGCAGACGGTGAAAGACCGAATATCTCTTACAGATTTTTAATAGAAGAAACCGATGATTATACCGTAGAAATATGGACAACGCCGACAAATCCTGTTCAAAATAAAAGCGCGCTGAGATTTATACTTTCAGATTCTAGCGGCAAAAAGCAGGTGGTTACGGCGGTTTCCGATGATTTCAGAGCGGGCAGCCCCGCGGATTCAAAGTGGTGTCAGGGCGTGCTTGATAATATTCGTATCAATGCGGCTTTTTTTAAATTTGAAAAAGGCGTTCAGGAAATTTCCGTAGGCATAATGGAAGCCGGTCTTGTACTTGAAAGAATATTAATATACAGAAACGCTCCGGATCTCCCGGAAGGCAAAACAGTACCTTTTATTTCGTACCTCGGGCCGCCGGAAAGTTTTTTTGTAAAATAATAGGCAAATAATTATTCGCTTTCAGCAAACATTGCTTTCAGTTCCGCAAGAACTGAATCCAGCTCCATTTTAAATTCTGCCAGCTGAACGGGAGTTATTGTATTGTTCTCACCCATCAGCTGAAACTCCAAATCGGCAGCGATTGTCTGCAGGCGTATTTTTTTTATCTGTCCGGCGTTGCTTTTTAATGAATGTACGATTCTGTGCGCTGTTTTTTTATCATCCTGATCCAGCGCTCTGCACATATCCTCGTAGCAATTAGAATTGGCTTTAATAAAATATTTTTTAAGCGAATTCTGGAATTCCATATCCGCTTCAGGAGAATCAATTTTATCCAGCATAGTGCCGCCGCTTAACGGTTTTAAATATTTCAACAGACACCGCCACAATTCCTGAGAGGTAAACGGTTTGCCGACGCAATCATTTAAACCGCTCCTTTTGTATACTTCCCTGTCGTCCGCCATTATATTAGCAGTCATGGCGATTATCGGAACACCGGTGGCAAGTTTAATGATCTGCGTAGACGCCTCAAGCCCGTCCATAACAGGCATATGCATATCCATAAAAATTAAATCAAACTGCCTTTCATGTTTTTGCAGTCTATCTGTAACCATATCAAGACCGATTTTTCCGTTTTCCGCTACAGATGTTTTTAAGCCAACCCTTGAAAGATGTTCGCAAATAACCTGCTGATTCATGATATTGTCTTCGCACAGCAGAACCTCGCCTTCGAATACGGGTTTTTCAATTTCTTTAAGCGATACTTTTTTCTCAAAAAATTCTTCTTTTGTAACATCTACTGTGTCAAAAGTTAAATCGAAATAGAACCTGCTGCCGATTCCGGGCGTGCTTTCTACTAAAAGTTTTCCTCCCATCATTTCTATGATGCTTTTTGTTATCGGTAAACCAAGCCCTGTGCCGCCGTATTTCCGCGTCGTCCCGCTTTCTCCCTGCGCAAACGGTTCAAAAACCGTATCAATTTGTTTGGCTGTCATGCCAATGCCTGAATCTTTTACTTCAAAGTGGAAAGTGATTGTGTTCCCGCTGACTGTAACAACATCCGTAACAAGTTTTACAATTCCTGTATTTGTAAATTTTACAGCGTTGGAAAGAAGGTTTATAAACACCTGACGAAGTCTTGTAGGATCGCCTAATGGTTTTCTGCCGACGCTTGGCTCGGCGTAAAAATGAAGCATAATGCCTTTTTCCACCGCTTTGGGCATAACAAGAGTTCTGCAGCTGGAAAAAAGATCGTGCATGTCAAACGGAATTTTTTCAAGCTCCATTTTGCCGGATTCAATTTTTGAAATATCAAGAATATCGTTTATTATCTGCAAAAGCCACTCTGCGTTAGTTTTAATGCTATTTAAATAATCTTTTGTCTTTTTGGAAACAGCGTCATCTATAGCTAGTTCTGAAAAACCTATGATACTGTTCATCGGCGTCCGTATCTCATGGCTCATATTGGCAAGGAAAGACGACTTTGATTTGCTTGCGGCTTTTGCCGTATTCAAAGCCGCTTCCAGTTCATTCTGGTATTTGTTTAATTTTTCGGTCCGTTCACGGACAAGACTTTCAAGCATTATTCCTTCTTTGCGCGTTCTGATGATCAAAATGAACAAAAGAAACACGACAGATAACAGAAGAATAGACGATCCGATCAGCCATGGACGCTGCGCTTTGGCAACCTTAGAGCGGTAATCATAAGTTCTCCGCATCCATTGATCCGCGACGGCTTTTGAATCAAGCATTTCAAGCGCGGTATCTATGATTGAACACAGAATACTTTCGTTTATATTAAAAGCAAAACGCGATTCGGATTTATAATCAAAAATAATATTTGCCTTATAACCGACAAATTCGTTGTAATTGGTAATGGCTAACAACCTATGCTGGCTGCTCATAACCATGTCAACTTCGCCGCGTTCCAATCCGTTAAAAGCGGCATTTGAACTGATGTATTCCACGATATGCTGATGACCGGGAAACCAGCGTTTAAAGATCTCTGAATAAACAGAACCCCAAACAAGCCCAATCCTTACATCCATAATTTCGTTAATACTAATATTCGGAAGCGTATATTTGGATACCAGCGTATAGTAGTCGATTAAAGTAGGCTGGTTCGGCCACAAAAAACGTCCTTCGCGATCATGCGAGCGAATCATTTCCGCGGACATTTGCGCTTCGCCTTCTTCCAGCTTTCTTACAAGTTCCGGCCACTCAGTGTCTTTTTCATTTACAAGAGTAAAAGTAAGCCCCGTAAGCCTTTCTATCTTTGGAATCATATCGAAAATAATACCCTGCCATTCGCGTTCATATGAATTGTAAAAACTAACAGGATAATTGTAATATTCGGCGACAAATCTGACTTCTTTATTTTTAGCTAAATATTCTTTTTGTTTATCGTTAAGCCACGAGAACAATTTATACTTTTTAAATTCCAGCTCCCCGCGGATGTAAAATTCATTAATGATGCGGAGTCCGTGGTTTGCAATAATCTTATCCAAAACAGTAATGATCGGTTCAAGCGAAGGATTTTGCGTTGTCATGGAAACAGGCCTGTAGGTTAACGGGTAAAAATGACTGATAGATAAATCGCGGTGATGTAAAAAATTTGCTTCTGCTGTTTGACTGTAATAGAAAACATCAATTACGCCGTTCTTCAGCGCGTCATAAACAAGATCTACATCTTTAAGAAGAACAATGTCATAAGTGCCGGCTTTCAGTTCATAAGTTACAGTATCAACCGTAGTAGTGCCTTCGATAAAGCCGCAGCGGATACGGCGCTCGCTGACTATTTCTTCCAGCGGTTTGCTGCCGGCCAGACGGTATGTGTTTAAAAGACGCGACGCAATCGGCTTGGACATATAGTAATTTAAAAGGCGTTCCGCAGTGGGCGTTATCTCGCCTGTAAAAGAAATATCTCTGGTTTCAAGACCCGCAAGGATATCCAGCCAGTCGTATATTGCAGGTTTAAAAGTGATGCCGAAAATTCCGGACATCCATTCACAGAACAGCGCGGAAAAACCTTTGACATCGCCTTTTTCATCTTCAAACGCTTCTACGCTGAGCGGCATCCCGTAAATTAAAGTCCGCCCGCGCAGCGCTTCTATTACTTTTATTTCATCTTTTGTAATTCCGGGAATATCATAAAATGTTTTTAAAACATTATCCTGCGCATTATTGGTTGATTTGCCGCAGCCAAGAAACAGAACAGAAATAATTATCGCAGGAATAATTTTTCTAAGTATCATTCCATCTCCGATGAAAACTCACTTAATACCTGATCTAACTCTGTTTTAAGAGCAGTAAATAATTCTTCTGTAACAAGATTGATGCCGTCTCTTAAATGATGCTCTACCTGCGCGGCGGCCTTCTGCAGTTCTGTCCTGCCAACCTGCCCCGCGTTACCTTTTAACGTATGCGCGAGTCTGTGCGCAAGTTTTATATCTTTTTTATTAATGGCATCATTTATCTCGTTGAATTTATTAATACTGCTGTTATAAAAAACCTTTCTAAGCGTTTTTTGGAATTCCGCGTCCGACTCGGGCATACTTACCGCAGCAGCGGCATCATCCGGCGAAGACTCTTGTTTTTCGATAGGTGTAAAATATTTTAAGAGACAGCGCCATAATTCCTGTGATGTAAAAGGTTTGCAAACGCAATCTTTCATGCCGCTTGCTTTATAAACATCCATATCGTCAGCCATAATATTCGCAGTCATCGCTACAATCGGAATTGAAGGCGCCAATTCACGAATTTTAGCGGAAGCTTCAAGACCGTCCATTACAGGCATATGCATATCCATAAAAACAAGATCGAAAAGTTTTTCGCCTTTTTTAATTCTGTCACTAACAGTATCTACGCCAACCTTGCCGTTTTCCGCAACAAAAGTTTCAATGCCTACCCTTAAAAGATGTTCTTTAATAACCTGCTGGTTCATTATATTATCTTCACATAACAAAATCTCGCCTTTGAACAAGGGTTTTTCTATTTCTTTAAGCCCGATTTTTCTTTCCAGCATCTCTTCTTCTGATCTTGGGATTGTGTTGAATGTAAGATCGAAACTAAACTTGCTGCCTACCCCCGGAGTGCTTTCTACAAAAAGTTTTCCGCCCATCATTTCTACAAGATTTTTAGAAATTGGAAGGCCAAGCCCTGTGCCGCCGTAGATGCGCGTAGTTCCGGTTTCAGCTTGAGTGAACGGAGTAAACACCCTTTCGATCTGTTCGCTCGACATTCCGATACCTGAATCTTTAATCTCGAAATGCATTGATATAGTATCGTTTGTCATGCTGGTAATATCGGAATGAAGCTTAACCATTCCCGCGTTTGTAAACTTGATAGCGTTAGACAAAAGATTTACGAATACCTGCCTGAGTCTTGTAGGATCGCCGACAGGCCTTCTGCCGACAGACGGCTCGGCATAGAAGTGAAGCATAATTCCTTTTTCGACAGCTTTCGGCATAACCAAAGTGCGGCAGCTTGAAAATAGCTCATGTAGATCGAAGGGAATATTTTCCAGTTCCATTTTACCGGATTCAATTTTTGAAATATCAAGAATGTCATTAATAATTTCCAATAACCACTTTGCGTTTGTGCGGATATTTTCGATATACTCTCTTGTCTTCGGCGTAAAGTCGCCGTCGAGCGCAAGTTCTGAAAAACCCATAATACTGTTCATCGGAGTGCGGATTTCATGACTCACATTCGCTAAAAAAACAGATTTGGAACTATTCGCGGTTTTCGCCGCGTCAAGCGCTTTTTCCAAATCTTTTTGATATTTGTTTAACTCGAGTGTCCGCTCACGAACAATATTTTCGAGTCGCTTATTTTCATTGCTTTTTTTGAAAAGAAATGAAAGGGGGTTGCTTTTATTCTGCATTAATAGCCTCACCTTAGGGATGTCGAATATTCCTAATTATCTTTGTAAATTATAACAGTATATTGATGAAAAAACAAGAAAAAAAGCTACGATTTTGCTATCTACAGTGATTTTTTGATGATTATCGATACAAAACAACCCCATCTTACTTCAAATTTAACCTCCCAGACGGATAAAATCTACAATTTTCAATTTTTTTAAGGAAATTCAGATAATTTATTAATATTATTCCATTAAAATCTTAATTGGTATAATGAATAATTTTCCTGATCGAAACATACAAAAATAACCTGTTTTATTCCGGTTATTTCTTTCAATGTTTCTCTAACTGTATTGATAGCAATGTCTGCCGCTTTATCTTTTGGATAACTGTAAATCCCTGTACTGATATTCGGAAAAGCGATGCTTTCGATACCATTCTCATTCGCAAGCATTAAACTTTTTCTGTAACACGAAGCAAGCAATTCGGGCTCACTTTTATTTCCGCCGTTCCAAACAGGCCCTACAGTATGTATCACATATTTCGCAGGCAGCCTTCCCGCTCCGGTAATTACAGCGTCTCCTGTAGGACACGGCACATTCGGGCGGCGGCTTTCTGCGATTTTTATACATTCTTTTAGCAGTTCGGCCCCTGCAGCAGCGTGTATTGCGCCGTCTACTCCGCCGCCGCCCATTAGGTTTGTGTTTGCGGCATTTACGATTGCGTCAACTTTTTGAGTGGTTATGTCGCCGAGGATTGATTCTAGTTTACACATAATATTTCTCCTAATTATTAAACGATCCTATTTCGATCAAATTCCCTTCCGTGTCTGCAACATAACTTGTTCGCTGTCCCCATTCCATTGTCGTTGGCGGAAAAATGCTTTTAACGCCTAAATCCATTAATCTTTTATATTCCTTGTCCACATCATCGTAAGTTTTCATTTCAAAAGCTATTTCCATTGTACCATTGTTACCTTTAGGGTATCCATATTCCTGTGATGTCATTTTTTCAAAATCTTTTCGTCCGTACATAATCAGTTTACATTCACCGGTTTGAAACTCGGCGTTTGGTTCACCTCTTTTCCAGTTGGTTTCCAGTCCAATTGTGTCGCGGTAGAATGTTACCATTTTTTCTAGGTTGGTTACGAATAGACCGATGGCTTGGAGATGGGGCATTTATTCATCCCACAAAAGTATAAGTTTCATTGTAATAGGCATTAAGCGATTTGCCTTCATAACTCCAATACCTTGTAGGTTGTATATTATAATCAATGTCAAGAATTTCTCTTGTAACCTGAGTTAAAGATTTTTCTTCATCGCTGTCTGCTGTTTTTACTTTTCTATCAGATGACACAAACACTTCCGCTGATGTTTCGCCGTAAGTAAAAACCAGTTTAGCGCCTATAGGCACACCAATCTCGGCAAAATTTAACGGAGGTCGTCTTCTTTTGTAATTTTCTGAAGCTTCTTTCTCCGCAGTAGAAACAGATTTATTAATTTCTGCTGTTATAGCAGGAGTAACATCCTTTTTCGCAAATAGCCGTAATATAGCAATTGCCTGATCCGGATCAATCTCAAAAAACTCCCTTCTTGGGTTTACTCTATTGGGATAAAATGCCTTATGCAGCGCGTTTTCCACAACTTTGCAATCATCTACTTCGCAGGCAAAAAGACACTCAAAAGGCAATGGAACGCCTGTTGTGTTTAGTTCATTCATACGGCTTGTTATCTCGTTTGTTGTTTGCCCTATTTTTACCAATCCGGGCATTGCAGGATTAGATAAGACATATACGAGACCTTTTTGTGGGTTGGACATGGTTTATTATCTCCTAATTTTCATCAATTTTCATATATCTTTTTAATTCTTCAAATGCTTTTGGATACATTTTTTTGCGATCCTCTATATCAAATGGTATCCAACCATCATTTACATCAATAGGAATATACTCACGGAGTACCTTGAGCATAATATTATCCTCTTCATATTCACATGGATTCCCAGGGACATATTCAATTATCAACGGTAAATCATAAGAAAGGTTTAAATTTAATGGTGGCTTCTTAATATCTTCATCGTATAGTGTAACATAATAACAATCATTACCTATATTGTAATACTTTCGTCTTATATCATTAAAAAAAGAATCTTTATCCTTTTCTGCAGATGAATATTTATACCAATAATTATGACATTCACTTCCCATTGATTGTGCTGTCATTAAAATTATATCATCCATCATATAATTATCTGGTATATATTGATAACTATTTATTGCTATAGGAACATCTAAATTATTTAATATATTATTACCATCATTTAATTCATTAAAAAATAATAAAATAGCTTTCTTTTGTTTTGTATGATATATAAACGATGGTCTACATAGTGTATATCCATTATTATATACTGCAATTTCTTTGCAATTAAAATGATTAAATACAATTCTATTAATATCTTTTTCTGGAAATAAAAGCAAATTCGCTAATTCATATTTAAAAACACTTTCAGCGATTAACGACCATTCAGGAAAATCAATTATATTTGTCCTATTTAAATTTATCTTTAAATCATTATTTTTATCAATTATTGAAATACTGGGAATATCAATATTATAACCATATTCGGTTGTGTTAAATTCTTTTTTATTATTATAACGATTCATAACTTCAATACCATTTACTAAAAATAAAAAATCTTTATACTCTCTCCCTAAACCTAGTTTAATATTAGAAAATATTGTACTATTAATATTATACCAACCATTTATATCAACATCTTGGTCAGGAATAATAATTTGAGGTTTTCTAATTTGCTTTCCGTTGTAAATATAATTTATCTCAGGTTTGCTAAAATAAAACCATTGATACCAAGTCGGGACATTTTTATGTTCATAATCGTTCCAGTAACTATCTTCACCCATTTCTTTTATAAGAGAAAAATATTGTAATGAACCATCACCTATTTTTATTATAATTTTTGTTCCGATATCAGCATTTATTTTTTTTACATCTAAATTTCTAGGTTCTATAGAATATGAAAAATTTAGACCAAGTAGATCATTTACATGGCGTGTAGTAACAGTAATCTCATCCCCAATTAAAAAACAAGCTAATACACCAATGCCAAAACGTCCGCTTCTAGCAAATTTGGACTGTCCATCATTGTTAATATATTTTTCACGCCATGAATCACTGTAACGAAAAGATGAACCTGCAATTAAATAATAATTTCTTAATATATCATCATTCATACCCATCCCATTATCTGTAATTGTGAAAATTCTATTATTTATATCAACATCAATAATTATTTTTCCTTGTATGTTATCATCAAGTTCTTTTCGTTCATTACACGAATCAACAGCATTTTGAATCAATTCGCGTACACCATAAGATGGATTATTTCCATATAAAGGCTCAATTAATAATTTAACAATATCTGGATTTGCACCTAATGTTACAATATTCGTTAAAAACCGTTTATTAAATTCTATTTTTTTATTTTCATCAAACAAATTAGATTTGACACGATGTATAGTTAGTTCATATTCATAAGAATATTTCTCTGCTAAAATTGCCCAACATAAATCTAATTCCTGTTGTATTTCCAGTAATAGTCTTTCAATATCATAGTATATTGTACTACAATCTGGATTTGCAATTATATGTATTGATTTTGTATTTAAATTAACAGAAGGTTTATTAAGAATCTTTTGATTTAAATGAAATTGATGTTTTGATTTAGGTGAATGCATCTCGTCTGTTAATTCGGATAATTTAGAAGCTCGGCTCTCACCAAGATGAAGATAATCGGCAATACGAAGAACGGTCATTAAATATATAACAGGAACAATATCATCGGGCGGCGTTAATATATAATTTTTTAAATATTCTTCTGTATCACGTAATTTCATACCATGGCTTCGTGCAACAATACCTATAATAACTTTGGTATCTTCACTGCAATTGCAATTTTTAAATAAATCAAATTCTATATTATCACCAGGAAATCCGATTTGTGTAATATCAAACGCCAGACGATGATGATTTTCCCTTATAAACTCACCATACAATAATCGTTGATACTTTGTATCTTCATTCGGCACATCATCTTTTGGAAGTTTTTCCACAAGTGTAATATCTCCAAATAAATTAATTAGCTGACGATCCGTATAACGTTGGACTTTACTATAAAATCCCTGCCAAGCGTCATTCCACGAGATTTTATCTAGATATTTAATACACCGATCTTTATGCTCTCCAAAAATAAGACGTTTTAAACCTGCACGATGAATAAACATACCAAGATCATGTAACGCAATTGCTCCTATTAGAATTTCGATTGCTTGGGAAGCTAATTTAGCTCTGATAGTATCAGGGATTAATTGATTTGCCAGTTCAAGAACAGCATTTATATGTTCTTCGTTATGCAATGTATATTCTGGAAAATATGGCGCTTTCTCTAGATGTTTAGAAATATTTTCCAATAAATTATAAATAAATGATCCTTCTTGTAATTTATTTTTAAAATTATTAGGAATGATAATATTTGGCATAAATTCTACCCCTTCCCCCTCTTCTTCCCCTCTACAAACAACTCTCCCGATAACTTCTGATACAACTCAAACAAAAACGCAACACGCTGACCGTCATCGTTAAAAGAGCGGCCATAAGCAGCTTCCACAGCCTTGTCAAGCTTCTGGTGGGCTTTTACCAACTCTGGCAGCATAGCATTAGCGTCATAAAGCGTCGCTAGCGATAAATCTGGATAAATATTACGTGTGTCAAGTACATTCTGTGCCGCAGCTTCAATTGCATTCTTCTGATTATCAGTCGGAGAAGGCCACGGATAATTATTATATACAATAGAAGCAGAATAACGATAATCACTTTTTATTCTTCCGCAAACATATCGCACCCAAGCCATGTGCATTGAAGAAGTCAATATACCAAATTCATATAGAGTTGCATTTGGAACAATAATATTACTATCTCCCGCAATTATATTTTTAGAAATAAATCCAATAGGTATATATTTTCGTCTTTCAGAAGAATGACGAGGAATTAATAAATAATCTTTATCAGGTTGGCGTATTTCTCCAAATAACATAGGATAATCTGCTAATTTTCTTGTAGCTTCTCTTGTACTATTCTCTCGCATATTTTTAATTTCTGTAATTCTACGTTGTATCTCTTTTGATTTCTGGTATTTCGCAGGAGAAACATCTTTCAACCAGATACAATAACGTGGAATATTATTAATAAACTCATCAGCACCTAAAAATGGCTTAATTACATCTGCTATTTCTGGTTCTTTTTCCAGAATTTGATTTTTTTCTTCTGTGTTTAAAAATAAATATCCGCCATCATTTGGCATATTACCAAAAACCATTTCTGGTACATTACAAATTGCCTTACTTCTTTTTTGTATAAACAACAAAGGAGCGTCTAATAAATAATCATTTATCTGTTTTGTTGTTGTTTCCATAGGTTCACTTGTTACAGTAGCATATTGATATATTTTCTTTACGTCTCTATCCGAAAGACTAAAACCAATTATAACACAATAAACAGCCGCTTTCCCTCGCGCTTCATTACTCCACTTGAATGTCTGATGTGCAAAATTTATCTTTATATTGTGTTTATTCATCAATTCAGGCCATAAAATAGGAACTTGCTCACCTTGGCAAATACTGTTGGTCGAAACAAAAGCAACATCAATTTCTGTCCCTTGAATATATTGAGCCGCTTTTTTATACCAACAAGTAACATAATCAAGATTGCTATTATCCTTCATACCTTCAAAAATATTATTCACTTCAGTTTTTTGATCCTTACTCATTATTCGTGCGCCCAAAAACGGCGGATTACCTAAAATGTAATCCAATTTCGTCTTTGGAATAATAGTCTCCCAATCAATCGACAGAGCATTGCCATGATAAATCAAAGCGGAAGCCTTGAGCGGTATACGCATAAAATAAGTTCCAAATCGTTCACGAACAAGCAAGTTCATCTGATGATCGACAAGCCAAAGCGCAACCTGCGCTATCTGCGCCGGAAACTCTTCAATTTCTATACCGTAAAATTGATTTACATTTACTTTAATTTCATCATGAATATCAAGAACCTTATCTTTACCCAACAGCAATTCCAACACATCAAGTTCAAGCAGGCGCAGTTCACGATAACTGATAACAAGAAAGTTACCGCATCCGCAAGCGGGATCGAGAAAAGTCATTGAAGCTAACTTGTCATGAAACTTGATTAACCGCTCTCGCCGTGACGAAGGAGAGAGCTTTTTTATTTTTTCAAACTCATCACGCAAGCCGTCAAGAAAAAGCGGATGAATTAATTTTAATATATTTTCTTCGCTTGTATAGTGAGCGCCAATATCATGCCTTGCTTCATCATCCATTACGCTCTGAAACATCGCGCCGAAAATTGCAGGAGAGATTTTACTCCAATCGAGCGTACAACTTCCAATTAACGCATCTCTCATGGAACGATCAAAGTCAGCTGTTTCTATTGTTTCTTCAAACAATTGCCCGTTTACATAAGGGAATTGGTTTAATTGTTCGTCTATTGTTTTGAGACGTTTATCTTTCGGTTTATTTAAGACTTCAAATATTTTCTGAATATGAAGAGCAAGGTCGCTTCCGTCTTCGTTAGTTCTTTCAAGAATATATCTGTTGAATAAATTCGGCGGCTCGAATATGCCTGTATCATCTGCAAACAAACAAAACATAAGACGCACAAGATACAATTCGAGCTGATGTCCAGAGTAACCAATCTCTTTTAAACGATTATGGAGTTTTCCCATTTCTTCTGCAGCATGAATATTGACAGGATCCCATTGCTTAAAAGAATCGATTTCTTTATAACCTGCAAGATGCCCAAACAGTTCCACATTAGCAGGAAGCTCATCAAGATGAAAACTGTAACACTTGGCATTGTCTTCCAAATCGTAATATTGAAAATTGAGAAAATCACAGGTCAAAATACATTTAGGTATATCTTTTTGCGGCAGACTTAAAGCGTAGGTTTTCGCTTGTTTATAAGCCTTATCTAAATCTTTACCTGGAGTTTTCATTTCGATTATGATTTGACCTTTCCAGAAAAGATCGATGTAGCCTTTATCTGTTGTGTTTTCTTTTATTACTTCCTTCTCAAATAGCGCAACCTTTTTCCTGTCTACTCCGAAAATTTTTAAGAACTCGGTTTCAAATGTTTGCGCTTCTGCTTTTTCTTTTACTGTTGTGGCATTATCTTTCCATTCCAGTACGAATGAGGCGGCTCTTGTTTTTATATCGTTCCAAGATAAGGGCATGATTGATAATAACATATGGTCTTGACACTTGTACAGTGGTATGATATTATTCAATATGTCATTTATACTAACTGAATTAAAAAAAGGTCCTTGGCTTATCAATGCTATTTGTCCTTATTTTACTATGTTTCCTATAGAGTACCCTGTTAGTATTTTCAATCAAGTTGATAAAGGAGCAATTGTGCTCGATCCTTTTTGTGGTAGAGGAACATCATTACTTGCGGCAAGAATGTTTGGTTTTAGTGCATATGGAATTGATAATAACCCTGTGGCAATTGCGATCTCAGAGTCGAAATTAGTTGATGTTTCTGCGAAAAGTATAGAAAATACTTTAGAGAAAGCATTAAATTTTGAAGGCGCTTATTCAATTCCGAAAGATGAATTCTGGAAATATGCTTTTGAGAAATCAGTATTAAAGGACATATGTAGAATTAGAGCTTATTTATTTTCTCATAATAGCATCGCAGAAAAAGCATTAAGAGGTATAATACTAGGAGCGCTCCATGGTCCAAAAACTAAAAATATACAAACTGCTAGTTATTTTAGCAATCAAATGCCTAGAACATTTTCCTCAAAGCCAATATATAGTGTTAATTACTGGAAAAAAAATAATCTTCATCCTGATAAAATAAACATTAGAGAAGTAATAAAGAAACGAGCGCATAGGTTTTATGCAGTTAGAATTCCAAAAGTTAATAAAGGAATTATTTTCGGTAGTTCTATAACTAGTACTTCATATAAAAAAATACCACCAGTTGATATGATAATAACTTCTCCACCATATTACGGCATGCGTTCCTATTATTCAGATCAATGGCTGCGTAATTGGTTTTTAGGTGGACCTGAATTTCCAAAAGAAATGTCAAAAAGTGAATTATCTACAGGTAAAACTATTGATTTTGCAGTAAATTTAGGAAAAGTTTGGAACAACTGTGCAAATATAGCAAAAGATAGTGCTAAAATGTATATAAGATTTGGATCAATCCCATCATATAATACTAATCCAGTAGAATTAATAATGGAATCAATTCAACAAAGCGGCAATAAGTGGAAACTGGTTAAAATAACTGATGCAGGAAGCGCTTCTCTTGGTCACAGACAAGCTAACCAAATGGCTTCAGTAAATAAAAGTAATCCTATTAATGAATACGATTTGGAGCTTATAAAAAATGCTTGATGCAGAACAATTGATAATTTTAAAAGATGAAATAAACACTGCTAGTAAACAGGATTTAATCTGTCTAAAGCAGTTAAGAACGGAGATAAAACTACTTGAATCTCCTCGTCAAATTCGAGATTATAGTACGACTGCAATTAGTTTGGTTGCTTCTGATGGTGGAAACAATCGTCTTAGATTTGATCCTTTTGAAATACAAATAATCAGGGTTGTAGATTCATATGGACAAGAAGAATGTTTACAAGTAGTTAGCAGATATTGTGATATAAATTTGTTAAGTGAAAGGCAATTTGATGATAACAGGAAACCAAAAACAGCACTAGGTTTTATGATGTATGATCTTGGCGTAAATTCATTGCAAAAATTATCACCAATGTTAAAACCTCAGAAAGATGCGACTGGAAATGATACTTTAAGTCCATCATGGGTATTGGTATATCGTGAATTAGTTGAATGGGCAATCTTATATGAATTAATTCGTAATAGAAATTTTGGAACTGATACTCTAATTGCAATTGATGGTCTTTTACGCTCAAAAGTATTTTCTGGAACATTATTTATTAACTTAATTAACAAAATACAAGAAAGAATTAAAATAATCAAACAAGAACAAAAAAGACAGATTTATTTAGTTGGTGTTTCAAAATCATCGAAAGTACTAGATAGGTATAGGTTAGCTATGATGCTTGAAGGAATAATGAGAGAACCTCGTCCGGTTTTTGTTCAAGTTCCAAAAAAAATTGAAGAATTAGCATATACATGGCCAGAATATACAAGACGACCAGGTGATGATGAAGATGGCGGTGAAAAACCAAAGTATGTTGGAGGTTATCTATATTTAGCAAAATTTGGTCCATCTCCATCAGACCCGATATGGCCTGTTGATATTCTTTTAGGACAAGAAACTGAAGCAGAAAAAATAATAGCATATTTAAAAACAGATGCGGAAAATGGTTTCCCTGTCCCATTTTATCCTAAATGTATACAAAAAGCTCATGATTATTCTGCAATTGCAGGAGTTGACATGGATATTCTTCAACATGAAATAATTAACGCATTGTTAAAAAATATGCCAACAAATGAAGATATAATTAATTTAGAAAAGTTTATATTATTACCAAAAGACCCAGGGGAGGCACGATATGAGTAATTCAAATTTTTTTGAAAAACCGATAGGAGTTTTTCAAGGTTTTTCGAATTCTGGATTAGAATTTCATGCAGATATAATGATTCCTTATAGACCTGAATTACAAGTTATACCTATGCATGGAACCTTTTTACTCGTTGAACTAGAAAATGAAGACGAAGCAGTACTTGGAAGAATTTCATCTTTACAAAGTATGGGACGACTTTCTGGCAGTGGTGGGTCAGAATATGCAATAAGAGCAATGCAGCGAGACGCTTCTATCCCCGAAGATATAAAGGAAGATCATTTACGTTATAAAATTGATATAAGAGTATTAGGAATCTTAAGGTATAAAAATGATAAAATATTCTTCGTACCTTCTCATCATCGATTACCTCACGTAGGCAGTAGAGTATCTTTTCCAGATGATACAGTATTAAAGAATATTGCTCTCGATGCTGACATATTCGGAATGCCAATAGGACATTTAGCTCTTGGAGAACATATTTACTGCCAAGGTGATAATACAGTAAACCTAATGCCATGGCATCAACAAATGTCTCCATCAATTAAACCACGATTTGATATTAAATATCTAATTTCTAGAAAAACATTTATATTTGCTCGTGCGGGATATGGAAAATCAAATTTAAATAAATTACTTTTCTCTGCGCTATATGAAAATAACCAACCTTCATTAGAGTGGAAAGATGGCACTGCAGTACCTGTAGGCGCATTATTATTTGATCCTGAAGGAGAATATTTTTGGCCAGATAGTAATGGACGGCCTGGATTGGCTGATGTTCCGGGATTGAAAGAACGTTTGATGGTTTTTACAGATAGGCAAAATCCTTCAGAATATTATATGTCATTTGTTGCAGGACCAGCAAAAATGGATTTAGCTCGCATGAATCCAGGTGATGTACTAGCAATGGGACTTTCTTCTGAGGACATAACTGCAAAATGGGCAGCTCGTCTTCATACGATTGATCATTTACATTGGGCAGAGACAATAGACCTAATAAATGAAAATATGAATTCTACAAATCTGGATGAATTAGCTGAAGCGCTTGGACTTGAACAAAATCACAGTCAAAGATCTCAAGAAAGATGGGAATTAACAACTGTTCAACTTACTGCAATACGCAGAGAATTAACATTGATAGTATCAAAATTTCATTCGTCATATGCAGTAACATTTGAAGCGATACTCGAAGGATTACGAAGAGGAATGATTGTTGTTTTCGATATTTCTCAAATGAATCCTTTAATAGGAGAGAAAGTTACAAAGCAAATTGTAAAAAAAGTCTTTGATAATAATCAAACTGCACATACATCAACTGAAGAAAAGCCTATTCCAACAATATTAGTAATTGAAGAAGCACAAAGTGTATTAGGCGGAGCAAGATTAGATGAAAACGATCCTGTTGTTGAATGGGTAAAACAAGGGCGAAAATATAATCTTGGTGCAGTAATGGTAACTCAACAACCAGGATCTATTTCTGATAGAATTTTAAGCCAAGGTGATAATTGGTTTGTCTTTCACTTAATTGCAGGTGGCGACCTGAGCGTGTTAAAAAATGCAAATGGACACTTTTCCAATGATATCTTACAAAGCCTACTAAATGAGCCTATTAAAGGACAAGGTTACTTTTGGTCATCAGAATCTGAACGTTCTTACCCTATTCCAATAAGGATATTGCCTTTTGAAGATAAATATAAATTAATTTCAGAAACAACCAAAACCCCGGTATTAAGCACAACGGTACCAGAAATAGTATTAAAATTGAAAAATTATTTCTATAAATCTGGATCATCATATTCTGATACTCTCAATGAAGAAAAAGATGAACTTTTAAAAAAAATAAAAAATAGTAATATATTTATAAATGGTTTAAAAAATGATAAGATGCATGAATCTTGGGCAGCAAATATTATAAAAGAGCATCTTGATACCGCTCTTTTTAATAACGAGAGATCAAAATATTTATTTGCAAGAAACATGGTACATGAATGTTTAAATTATATTTTAGGTGATGGAAAATGGCAAATAGTCAAAAGAACCCATAATGGAAAAAATACAAAATTTTATAAGATACTAGATTAATTATAATTATTCTCGTACTTAGATTTGAGACATTACATATATTTTTATAATTAAGTTCTTTAATTAAATATCCTTATTTTGAATACTACTTTCTTCCCCTCACCATCCCCAAACACCACTTAACATGCTCCCTTAAATCCATCTGGCTGTCAAACGATAAACCAAAATCTCTTTCCATTTTTTTGACGCAATAAAGGTTAGGTTCCGCGCTCCAGCCAAGATCGTTTAACACAATTTGCGATTTAGACTCGGGATACAATTCCAGAGCGATCTTCGCTATTTGTTCCCAGCTTGTAAAAATGTTTCCAAGCGCAAGATAAATTTCTCTGTCTTTGTCGCTTTCTAATAATTTAATGTACAGTTGAGCGATTTCACCTGATGAAATAAATTGTGTGCCATCGTGTTTTGTAAGCTCAATTGGTTTATTGTTTACAACCGCTTCAGCGATGTTTCTAAAACGCGCGTCGGCTTGCGTGGAGCCGTCGGGAAATGGCGGATTAGAATAAGTGTAGCCGGGACGGATAATATTGCGTTTCATGCGCAAATTATTTCCGGCGCCGTCGTTGCTGCTGTTACCGCTGCTGCTATTGCCGTAGTATTTTGTAAAACCTAAAACATAGGCTTCGCTTGCGGATTTTGTGCTGCCATAAAGATCTGTGGGAAGGTTCATTACTGTCTCGTCCATGTTATTGCGCATAACACCCATTGCCGCTGTGCTGCTTGTGTAAATAAATTTTTTAACGCCGGCTTTTTCGGCTATTTCCAGTAAATTAACTGTCGCGGCGGTATCGTTTGTCAACATGGAGACAGGCTCATTGCCCCAGCCAAGAGCGATATGTATAACGGCATCGCAGTCTTTAATATAATCCGTTAAAAGTTTGTAATCTGTAATCTCGCCTTTAACTAATGCCACTTTTTTTGCCAACGATGGATACTTTTCCGGGTTACGCGACAATACAACCGCTTCATGTCCTGCGGCAACTGCGGCGAGTGTGACATACTGCCCGATGTTTCCGGTTCCGCCTGTGATAAATACTTTCATTTCTGCTCTCTCCTTGTTTCATTAATCCAATCCAGTAAATCTCCTGCCATGACGCTGTAGCAAGAACCGTTTCCAACTGCGTCTTCACCGGCTTTCCCGTGGAAATACGCTCCAAGAACGCCTGCGGAAAAAACATCCAAGCCTTGCGCGATAAATCCGGCTATTATTCCTGTCAGTACATCGCCGGTTCCGGCTTTTGAAAGGGCGTTGCTACCGGTTGTGTTGATGTAGTATTTGCCGTTGGGGTTGGCGATAATTGTGTGGGCGTCTTTTAATAGTGTTACAACTTTAAATTCTTTTGTGAAATTTGCGGCGGTTTCGACTGTGTTGTCTAAAATCTGAGGGACAGAGAGTCCTGTAAGACGGCTCATTTCGCCGGGGTGAGGGGTTATTATGCACGGCGCTTTTAATTGTTTAAAAATGTTTACATTTTCAGATAACGCGAAAAGAGCGTCGGCATCCGCGACGATTGACGCTTTCGATATTTTTACAAGTTCTTGAACAAACTCTGTTACGTCCAGGCTGCGACCGATACCGGGACCAATTACAATCACGTCGGCGCGGGTGATTTCTTCCATTGCGCTTTCTAAAGATTTTTTACAATACATTCCGTTTTTATCCGGTAATGTGCGCGTAACAACTTCTCTTTGCCAGTGATGTATAACCGAAGCAACTTGAGGCAGCACACATGCACATACCAATCCGCCGCCGACTTTGTAGGCTGCTGAACAAGTTAGTGACGCGGCGCCGGGCATTTCATTTGATCCTGCAAAAACCAGTATTCTGCCGAAACTGCCTTTGTTCGTTCTCTGAGCGCGCACAGGAAGCGTTGCGTTTGCTTCGCTTGCTGTTAAAATATTCGCCTCAATTTCAATTTTATTAATTAATGTTGATGGTATTGCGATGTCTTCGATATGGATTTTACCTGCACATTCCGCGCCAGGATATATATACAAACCCGGCTTTGGATGAGCAAATGTTACCGTTTCCGCCGCTTTTACAGCGCAACCCATGATTCTTCCAGTATCGGAGTGAACGCCGGAAGGTATATCTGCTGATATTACATATTTCGCGTAATGGTTGATTTTTTCGATTAAATCTTTATACTTTCCTTCGACATTTCGATCCAAGCCTGTACCTAGTAATGCGTCTACCACTAAATCGTATTCCGCAATTTCGGAATCAATGTTTTGCTCGATTGGGATTTCAAGGTTTTTCGCTATTTTTAAATTTACGGCAGCGTCATTTTTATTATCATTTACAGCAGTCAAATCACCTGTAAAAATTATTTTGGTATCTATTCTTTTTAAATGCAGATGACGGGCAAGCGCAAATCCATCACCGCCGTTGTTTCCATGTCCTGCGAAAATCAAAACTTTGGGATTTTTTATATTTTCAAGAAATTTGAAACAATGTTCGGCAAGGCGTATCGCGGCGTTTTCCATCAGTAGGATGGACGGGATGCCGGTTTCTTCAATTGCCATTTGCTCAATTTTGCGCATTTGGCTGCCTGTTACTGCTTTCAATGTTGACTCCTTCTATAAAAACATTATATTCTATCTTATCGTATATGGAAACCAAAAACGAAGATGTCAGGAAATTGTTTGAACTCATTAAAGAAGCGAAACATTTAGTTGCGCTGACGGGCGCGGGCGTAAGTACGCTTTCGGGGATTCGGGATTTTCGCGGCAAAAATGGTTTGTATAATGATATGGACGCGGACAAGATTTTCAACATCGACTATTTCGAAAAAGATCCTTCCTTTTATTACTCTCATGCAGGTTCTTTTATTTACAATCTTGATGAAAAGGAAGCTTCCATTGTTCATACCACGCTCGGAAAACTCGAACAGCGAGGTTATCTTAAAGCGCTGATTACACAGAATATCGATCTGTTGCATCAAAAAGGCGGAAGTAAAAATGTGATCGAGATTCACGGCTCACCTGCAATGCATTATTGCCTTCGTTGTTCAGGCGTAAGAGTCAGTTACGAAGACGCGGCGACGGCAGTACACAGCGGCGAAATGCCGAAATGTCCGAAATGCGGGCGCGTATTAAAACCTGCAATCACCTTTTTCGGCGAAGCTCTCCCTATTGACGCGCTCAAACAATCCGTAAAAGAATCTCAAGAAGCGGATTTAATGTTGGTGCTTGGAACAAGTTTGACAGTTCAACCTGCCGCAAGTATGCCTGAATATACTCTGCGATGCGGCGGTGAAATTGTTATCGTAAATAATATGCCTACTCCGCTTGATAGCATGGCGTTACTCCATTTTGACGATTTGGGTTCGGTTTTTGAAGAAATAAATAATCTGCTCCAGTGAAATATATATTAACATATTTTATTATAATCACCTCTTTTTTAACTGTCTTTACAGGCTGTGTAAAACAAAACCTAGGATTAACAATTACTGAAGGACTGCTCTCTGTCGGCGTGGAAATCGGCTATCCTCCAATGGAATATTACGATTCGGACGGCGTAACTCTTCTTGGTTTCGATATCGAATTGACAAAAGCGCTTGCGGATAAATTGGGATTGCAAGTAACATATATTGACACCGCATGGGAAGGAATTTTCGCAGGGCTTGAGACTGGCAAGTACGACATTGCAGTTAACATAACAATTCTACCCGAACGCCAGCAAAAATTTAATTTTACAAAACCATATATCGACAGTTCTATGACTATTGTTGTTAATAAAAATTTTCCTCATAAGATAAATCGACCGCAGGATATTGCAGGATACAAAGCGGCATTTCAAGGCGATACTACCGCGCAATACTTTACCGAAAAATTGACTGAGCAGGGTATATCATTCTTTCCGTTCTCTTACGATAAAATTATAAACTGTTTTGACGATCTTGCGCTTGGACGGGTAGATTTGATCATTGTTGATAACCTTGTCGCTTCCGATTACGCGGCAAAAGAGCTTTTCGAAATTGTCTGGCAGGGACCATCGGGTGAATTAATTGGCATTTGTTTGAAAAAAGAAAATGACGTTCTTACATCAGCGCTTAATAATGCGTTAGACGAATTATTTAAAGACGGTACGCTATTAAAAATTTCCCAAAAATATTTTAACCGCGACTTAATTTCGCCGTTATTTAACAACATCACGAATTAGTTAATTTATCTAACGCTCTCTGCACTCTCTGCTCAGAACAATCCGCTCCAAGTATGCGAAGCGATCCAAAAAGCGGCGGACTCACACGGCTTCCAGTAATTGCGACACGAAGCGGCATCATTAAATCGCCAAGTTTCACCTCACGCTTCTCCGCTTCCGCCTTGATAAAATTTTCCGCTTCTTCATCACTGGCTGCCTTCGCCATCGCGCTTACAAGTTCTTTCCCTATCTGCAAAAGCTCAATCGTCTTTGTAAGATCGCATTTCTTCGGGATAAATTCTTCTATTGCCGGAATTTCAGGCTCTTTAAACAAGTACGCAATCTTCTCAGGCACTTCTTTCAAGAAAATCAGCCTCTCCTTAACCAAAGCCATTGAAGCTGTAAAAATCTTTAATTGTTGCTCTGTCGGCTCCCCCTTATCTTCCCCTCCGCGTTCTTTGCGCCTTTGCGTCTCTGCGAGAACCTCTTTTCTCGATCCATTAAATAATCCAGCCTTAACCGCATAAGGCAAACACAACGCCGCAAGTTCATCATCGCTCATCATTCTGATGTACTGGCCGTTGTACCATTCAAGTTTTTTATAATCAAAAACAGCCGGCGCCTTGTTCAGTTTGTCTAAACTGAAACGCGCCGCGAGCTCTTCCAACGTGTAAATCTCTTTTCCCTCTTCGTAAGACGCGCCAAGAAGCGCGATGTAATTAATAAGAGCCGCAGGAAGGTAACCGGCTTTGCGGAATTCATCAATGCTTGTCGCGCCGTGGCGTTTGGAAAGTTTTTTGCCGTCCTGTCCCATCACCATCGGCAGGTGACAGAACTCAGGCGGAGTCCAGCCAAAGGCGCGGTACATGATCACATGAAGCGGAGTGGAGGCAAGCCACTCCTGGGCGCGAAGAACGTGCGTTATGTGCATTAAATGATCATCAACTACATTCGCAAGATGATATGTGGGAAAACCATCGGACTTTAAAAGTACAGGGTCGGGGTTTACATCATCATTCTTCCATTCAATATCACCGAGCAGATAATCGTTAAAACGGGTTGTCTCGCCAAGCGGAATTTTCAACCTTACCGTACAGGGTTCACCAGAGGCGGCTCTTTTGGCGGCATCCTGCGGACAAATTTGACGGCAGAGACGATCGTAGCCGGACTCGGAAGAATGAGCCTCTTCACGCTGTTTACGAACTTCTTCGATTCTTTCCGCTGTGCAAAAACAGTAATATGCCTGTCCTTTATCGAGCAGCTCCTGTGCGAATTTTTTATAGTGTTCGGTGCGCTCGGATTGAATGTACGGGTTGAAAGGTCCGCCGCTATCGGGGCCTTCGTCCCATTTAAAACCAAGCCAGTCAAAGGTATCGTAAAGATTTTGCACATAACTTTGGTCAAAGCGCGTCCTGTCGGTATCTTCCAGACGGAGGATAAACTTGCCGTCCTGACTGCCCGAAGAGCGGGCAAAAAGGTAATTAAAAAGCGCAGTTCTAATCCCCCCAACGTGCTGAAGCCCGGTCGGAGAAGGCGCGTAGCGGTCTCGTATAATCATGAAATATATAGTATCATAATATTACATACAAGGAGAAGTACATTATGGCAAAAGCAAAAACGGCATCAAAGAAGAAAGAAAAACTTTCAGACAAGCTTTTTTTTAAGCATAAAAATTGCTGGGAAGGCATTGACGCGAAAACGGAAAAGGAAGTTGAAGAACTCGCTTCATCGTACAAGCTATTTTTGGACAAGGGAAAAACCGAGCGTGAATGCGCCGACTATATCTGCGGCGTTTTAAATAAAAACGGTTTTATCAATATTGATACTATTCCCAATTCCAAAAGAAAATTTACGCCGGGCATGAAGATTTATCAGAACGTCCGCGGAAAGTCCGTCCTTGCCGCAGTCGTTGGAAAAAAACCGGCGACGGAAGGCTGTAATATTCTCGGCGCTCACATCGATTCACCGCGCCTCGATTTAAAACAAAATCCGCTTTACGAAGATTCAGAGCTCGCGCTTTTTGATACTCATTACTACGGCGGCATAAAAAAATACCAGTGGACGACAATTCCGCTTTCCATGCACGGCGTTTTTATTAACGAAGCCGGTAAAAAAACAACGATAAGAATCGGTGAGGAACCGGGCGATCCTGTGTTCACCGTTACAGATCTTCTGCCCCATCTTGCAAAAGAGCAAATGGAAAAAAAAGCGTCCGTTGTAGTGGAAGGCGAAGATTTGGACATTCTTGCGGGTTCGCGTCCTTATAATGATAAAGACGAAAAAGAAAAAGTAAAACTTTATCTTTTAGACTTGCTGAACAAGAAATACGGCATTACGGAAAAAGATTTTTCCAGCGCGGAAATTGAATTCGTCCCTGCTTTTAAAGCAAGCGATGTCGGTTTTGACAGAAGTTTAATCGGCGCGTACGGACACGATGATCGATGCTGCACATGGCCGGTATTGCAGGCAATCATCAATATCGCAAGCGGAAAAACTGCGCCTAACAAAACATCAGTCTGCTATTTTTCCGACAAGGAAGAAACAGGTTCAGCCGGCAACACAGGTGCTCGCTCCCTCAACTTTGAAAATTTCCTGGCGATGTTAAGCGGCGGCGTTGAATCAGACTTAAAACTTTGTTTTACAAATTCCTCCATGTTATCCGCCGATGTTAACGCGGCATTCGATCCAACTTATGCCGGTGTGTTTGACAAAAAGAACTCTTCGTACATTGGAAAGGGAATTGTGCTGGAAAAATACACAGGCTCAGGCGGCAAATCCGGCGCAAGCGATGCCAACGCGGAGTTTGTCGCAAAAGTGCAGGCAATTCTTGACAACAACAAAGTCCAGTGGCAGTGCGGCGAACTTGGAAAAGTTGACAAGGGCGGCGGCGGAACCATCGCGCTCTATGCCGCCAATCTTGGAATGGATGTTCTCGACTGCGGTGTTCCGGTGTTGTCGATGCATTCGCCGTTTGAAGTTATCAGCAAGATTGATCTTTACATGACGTATAAAGGGTATATCGCGTTTTTGAGTAACGCATAACCGCATCTTGTAATTAAGGCTGCGGTATATCTTTGCCGTCAAAAGGCGCTAACGCGATATAAATATCGTTTACAATATTTTTATCTAATTCGCCCGCTTCTGCCATTTTAAATAATATCTGCATTGTATCTTCATGATTTCGCGCAGGATGATAAGGTCGCTCCTCACTTACAGCTTGGTACACATCGATACACGCAATAAGCCTTGAATTAAAATCCAATTCATCTGCGTTTTTACCGAATGGGTATCCGCCGCCGTTTAATTTTTCATGGTGATTGGATGCCCAATCGCAGATAGATTGAAACCCGTCAATATCTTTTAAAAGCTCATAAGTTTCACGCACATGTTCTTTAATGATTAAATATTCTTCATCGTTAAGCTTTCCGGGTTTTTCAAGAATGTTTGTCGGTGTTTTTAATTTACCGATATCATGAAAAGCCGCAGCAATATAAAATTTTATCTGCTTTGTTTTATCATATTTGTAATATCCGCCCATGAACCATGCTTTGATCGCAATCTGAGTTGAATGTTTCCGGGTAAAAATCGATTTATAGTCGATGATTTTTGTAATAAAACCCGCAAGATTAAAAAGAGTATGGGCTTCTACATCGACAACCCAGGGAATAAAAGCCGCTTCAACAGTTTCATGTATAACATCATCCTTTAGAGAAAGTATCATAGGCCAGTCAAGAATTTCCAGCATCGTGTTTGCCGCGGCTTTACTGTATTTTTTTCCGATCTCTTGCGCAATGATGTTCCGAACAAAGGTAAGTTCTCCCTGTTCCAACCGCTGTAAATGATGTGCGACATCGATTGAATCCGCGACCGCAATAAGCTCCGCATCCAATGGACCTTCGCCTTCCTGAATTCCAAACGGCCCCTTGCCGTCTGCCCGTTCATGGTGATATAGAATAAAATCTTTTACGTTTGTTTTAAACCCAAGAGTATCAACATTTCGCTGACCGTATTCACAATGTTTTTTCATAACCGGATCATAGTGTGCGCCCGTCCGCTGCGCAAGAATATATTCGGTAAGAGCGTTGTCATGCAAAAGAGCGCAAAGAGCAAAACTCATAATTTCTTCCGGGTTCTTTCCCAGCACCTTTCCCATTTTCGCGCATAATACAGCAATTCGTTTGCCGTGATTTGTGCTGGCTCCTAAAAGCTCTTGTTCTACGCAATCCAGGGCGGCGGCAATTGATTTTATAAGGGAATCCAGTCGTATTGTCATTATATTAAGACATTATATAAAGAGGACGGGTATTTATCAATATAAAACTAATATCTAAACACCCGATATTTTTTTAGCAACTTTAAAAAATCCTTCCTCTCCACAACCTCTCCGCCGAGACTAAGCAGGTGTGCAGTAGGAACCTGGCAATCAATAAAACCGACGCCGTGATCAAACATTGTTTTCGCGAGACTGAGAAGCGCGGCTTTGGACGCGTTTGGTTTTAATGAAAACATTGATTCGCCGATAAAACCTTTTCCTAAAAGCACGCCGTAGCAGCCGCCGGCAAGTTCGCCGTCCTGCCAGCTTTCTGCGGAATGCGCCCAGCCAAGCTGATGCATCTCTATGTATGCTTTAATTATGTCTTCGGAGATCCATGTGCCGCTCTGCCCCGGACGCGCTTTTTCTGAGCAGCCGCGGATCACTCCTTCAAAATCTTTATCGAAAGTTATTTCGAAAATATTGTTGTTTAAAATCTTTTTCATGCTCGAAGAGATGTGCAGTTTGTCCGGGAAAATTATGCAGCGCGGGTCGGGAGATTGCCAGATGACAGGATCACCGGGATTATACCACGGGAAAATTCCCTGCTCGTATGCGGAAAGTAAAATTCCTGGGGAAAGGTTTCCTCCAACGGCGATAATATCATCATCCCATTCTTCAGGATCAGGAAATTTATAATAGTCTGAAACTTCAAGCCGGGGAAAATCTGGATCGGGACCGGGCCGAAATTCTGGCACTAAACTTCCACAGTTTCCGGCAGTACAGGAGTATCATGTGTTACTAACGTATCACGCGATACGTCAGTGTCGCAAACGTCCATGCAGTAGCCTTCTCTCCAGTCAACTACCGCGCTGCCGCCTTCGCTCAGACGGCCGAATAAGACTTCGTCTACAAAAAAGCTTTTTATTTTTTCTTCGATAAGTCTGCCGGCATTTCTGGCGCCGAATTCTTTGCTGTAGCCTTCTTCGGCAAGATGGTCAACGCAGGAACCCGTAATGGTAAGGGTTACGCGCTTTTCGGCAAGCTGCGCAGTAAAAGCGTTAAGCTCTTTCTGGACAATGGATAGCATAATATCGCGCGAAAGATGCCCGAAGCGGACAACCGCGTCCAGCCTGTTGCGGAACTCCGGAGTAAAAAGTTTTTCCACCGCGTCATTCACAGCGCTGTCGTCCTGAATGCGATCTCCGAAACCAATCAACCCTTTGCCGATTTCTCTGGCTCCGGCGTTGCTTGTCATTATTAAAATTACATTGCGGAAATCCGCTTTGCGTCCCTGACTGTCTGTCAGCGTGGCGTAATCCATTATCTGCAGCAAAATATTAAAAATATCCTGATGCGCTTTTTCAATTTCGTCCAGCAGAACAACGGCATGCGGCTGTTTGCGTACAGCTTCTGTAAGCTGACCGCCTTCATCATAACCGACATATCCCGGCGATGATCCGATCAATCTGGACACTGTATATTTTTCCTGATACTCGCTCATGTCGAAGCGAATCATTGCCACTCCGAGAATTTCAGCAAGCTGACGGGCTAGTTCAGTCTTTCCTACGCCGGTCGGCCCCGCAAATAAAAAGTTGGCGACAGGTTTGCCTTCGGATCTGAATCCTGCTCTCGATCTTTTAACGGCTTTTACAACCGCAGTAACCGCGTCATCCTGGCCGAAGACTCTCTCTTTCAATCTTGTTTCCAAATCTTTAAGTTTGTCCTTTTCATTTTCGCCGACAGTCCTCTGAGGTATGCGCGCGATTTTTGAAACAACAGCTTCAATAACGGGAAGGGCGATTTCCACCTGCTCAATCTGCGCATCCTGCACTGTTGAAGATTTGTAAGCTTCTATGCGCGCAAAAGCTCCGGCTTCATCGATCACATCGATTGCTTTATCGGGCAGGCGGCGTTCTGTAATAAACTGCGCGGAAAGACGCACAGCGGTTTGCACAACTTCATCGCTGTAATGAACATGATGATAATCTTCATATTTTGATTTAACGCCCATGAGTATGTCGACGGCAACTTCCTGAGTCGGTTCATTTATATCGATCTTTTGGAATCTGCGCGAAAGTGCGCGATCTTTTTCAAAAAACTTGTTGTACTCTTCGTGAGTTGTAGAACCTATACAGCGAAGCTTCCCCGATGTAAGCGCGGACTTAAGCAGATTGCTTGCGTCAAGCGCGCCGCCTGAAACAGCTCCCGCTCCGACAAGAGTGTGAATCTCATCAATAAAGAGTATCGCTTTTTCTTTTTTAAGCATCTCTTCTACAACTCGTTTGATCCTCTCTTCAAAATCGCCGCGGTACTTTGTTCCGGCGACAAGAGCGCCCATGTCGAGAGAATAAATGCTGAAATCTTTTAAAACCGGCGGCACATTGCCGGCGATAATTCTCTGGGCAAGTCCTTCTGTTATCGCGGTCTTTCCTACGCCGGAGTCGCCGACGTGAATCGGATTATTTTTCATTCTGCGGCAAAGCACCTGCACTGTGCGGGCAAGTTCTTCTTCTCTGCCGATAACAGGTTCAAGTTTATGATCGCGGGCAAGCGCGGTGAGATCGATTGCATAGCGTTCAAGCACAGCTTTCTTGCTTGCTTTCTTCTGGCCGTCAACATCATCATCCGCGGTAGTTTCCTTTTTATCGGAAGAGATGAAGCCGTCGCCGCCGTAACTGTGACTAAGCACATGTAAAAGTTCCAGCCGTTTAATTCCAGCTTTTCTCAAATAATATCCTGAGTAGCAGCGTTCCTCATCGTAAAGAGAAACCAAAATGTCAGCTACATCGATCATTTCTTTTTGCGCGGTTTTACAATGGATTAAAGCGCGTTCTATAATATTGTGAAAACCAACAGTCTTCGTCGGCTCTCCCGAAGAGACGGGCATTTTTTGCTCAAAGAAAGTTTCCATGCCGCTTTTGATCTGTTCAAGATCGGCGCCGCATGAACACAGTACTCCCTGTACTTCGTCAAAAGCGAGGGCTGCATACAAAATATGCTCGGGTGTAAGATATTCATGCTTTCGCAATTTAGCCTCATTGTAAGCGGCATCAATAATTGCCTGCACATGTCCAGATATTCTCATATTTATCCTCAAGATAAATTATAACACATGAATTTAAAAACGCGCTACATATAAAATAGGCATCTTAACGAGCAGGTTCAACAACACACATTAAAGGGTACTCGTTTGCTTTAGCGGCGGCAAGCACCTGCTCAGATTTTGTAATAGCTATATCCCAGGTATAAACCCCTACAATTCCCCTGCCTTTTTTATGGACGTCCATCATTATCTTATTGGCGTCTTCAGGGTTTTTATGGAAAATAACCATCAAAATTTCTACAACAAAATCCATGGTTGTGTAGTGATCGTTAAGGAGAATTACCCGAAATTGTTCCGGTTCCTTAATTTTTTCGCTTGTCTTGGAAACGGTTTTTTCTTTGATTTTCGGTTCCATTCTATCCCTCACCGCGCGTTTCCCTGCGAAAACCGCATATAATTTCTATTTAAAAAAGTTAAACTTGCCGAACTTGAATAACTTGCCGCTGCTGCGTTTTGTCAGTTCATCGATGGTTTTATACATGAAAGCGGCAAAAGCGGCGTCGTTTCCGGCGTCAGATACGGAAAAACCCGCGGTAAGATATTGATCATTGTGAGCGGCGGCAAGCAGTCCGACAGTAAGAGCGCGGAAAGACGCAAGCGCCGAAGGACCTAAAATATCGGCGGCGTCATCTTTTCCGGAAGAAGCGATATCCTGAAAAATAAGCGCAAGAGTCCCACGCCCGCGGTTCCTGAAAATCGCGGCAAGTTCTTTTACAAGGAAAAACCATCCTTTTATATGATCGTTTAACATTATTTCGACATCGGAAAAAGGCAGATCGGCGGCGCTGCTGCGAATGGACGGAGGCGAGCAGATCAGGATTGCTTCATCAATATGTTCAAGGCGGTTTTCAGCGGCAATTACGACAGTGCGGGCGGAAATCGGGCTGGACGGATTCCAGTCCAGGGAAAGGCGTTTTTCGTTTTCAGCAGGAACATTCTTAGACGCCCCGGAACCTCCAACGAAGTTCCCCGCGGAAAGCCTGTTAGGTATGAAAGCGGCGGCAAATTGTTCTACTCTATTGACAGTTTCCGCTTCAATCGCGCGGCTAAGCGCCGATTCGTTCCCTGCTAGAAAGATTCCCCTTGTCATATAGACTTAGTTTACTAAATGTAGTTAATCATGGCAATATATAACACACGCCGATAATATAGGCATGGAGAAGTACGAGTGAAATTGTTAAAGATAGCTATGATTGGCGATGTTGTCGGTGAGTTTGGTCTCAGAACATTGGAAGAAAAACTGCCGGTTTTAATAAAAGAACAAAATATCGATTTTGTTACCGTTAACGGCGAGAACGCAGCCGCCGGTTTCGGGATGCTCCCAAACGATTTTAAACGCATTATGGCGGCAGGCGCAAATGTTATTACATCGGGAAACCACATTTGGGAAAACAGGGAATTCTGGCCTATTCTGGAAACAGAAGGAAATATGCTGAGGCCTGCAAACTACCCAAACGGCTCCGCATACATTCAAAGCGTTTCAGGCGCGGGATTTGCCTGCATAAATAAAGAGCATATCAGTTACATTGTTTTAAATCTACAAGGCAGAGAATTTATGACCGCGATCGACTGCCCCTTCCAGTCTTTCGATCATGTTTTAGATATTCATCTCGGCAGAGCAGCGGATAATCATCCGCTTATTTCAGGAGACGGTAATTCCATTCCTAACGCTTTCCCGATTATAATCATCGATTTCCATGCCGAGTCCAGCAGAGAAAAAGAAGCGCTTGCTTATTATGTTGACGGACGCGCTTCATTAATTGCCGGAACTCATACTCATGTGCAGACAGCGGACGAGCGTATTTTACCGAAAGGTACCGCGTACATTACGGATCTTGGAATGACAGGTAATACAGACAGCGTAATCGGCATGGATCCGAAAATCTGCCTTGAGCGATCTACAAAACACGTGCTGTATCATATGGAGACAGCTCAATCAGATAAATCCGGGCAAATGCAAGGCATAATCGCAGAGATCGACGCGGAAATAGGAACCGCAATATCGATTAGAAGAATCTAAAATGACTGTCTGCTAATCGGGCTTCCAATCCAGATGCCTTCGCCGAGGTAATCCATTCTTCTGCCTTCTATTAAAACCTGCACATCTTTAACATTTTGAAACTCGGTCACTGTCCAGACAATTTGCCTGAGAGAAGCGACATAGCCTTCTACACCGAATGTATTAAAAAGGAAATCTTCGCTGAAGCTGATGTAAGCAGTGCTTCCGCGGACTGCCGCGGAAAGTACTCTGGTGTTTTGCGGAATAAGGTTGACAATGCCTTTGCTCAGCTCGTCTGCCGTCGGCCCCTTGAGGAGAACATTAAGCGAATCCTGCATGGGTGATTCCGAAACAGGTATCCTTCGCGTTACCTTTGAATGAAGAATCTGACCGTCATTATTAACCTGCGTGTAATAAATCGATCTATCCCTCGTCTGCACCGCCGGCGCAACCGGCGTATTGGTTTGGGTTTGCGGTTTTGCAGGCGCGGCAGGTTGAGTAGTTTGCGCTGCCGGTTCCGGCGCGGCAGGTTTAGCCGGTTCTGTGTTCGTGTTCTGAGGCGCGGGTTTTGGCGGTTGGACTGTAACGGTTACGGCAGGTTCTTCTTCGTCCGAAACCAGTATCTCTTCTTCAGCGTTTGAACCGGCAGTAATTCGCGTTTTAAAAAGTTTAAAATTCTTCTCGATTGTAGAAGCGTTTACCATGAATATGCTGATAATTACAATTACAAAAATCAGCCAAAAAATGACCATTGTCTGAGCGCTTTTCGATTTTGTTTTTACGTTTGTTTTTTTCCCCGCCACAAAAACATGATACCAAGATTTGTATTTATTGTATACTGTTTTTGATATGAGAAATAAAATGACTGAAGAACTGGCTGTCTGCGGTATGAACGCAGTCCTTGCCGCAGGCGAACACCATCCGCAAACCATCAACAGGCTTTTCCTTCGCGAAGACCGTTTAAAATCATTCACCGGCATTTGCAAACAGCTCGCCGAACGCAAACGTCCCTATAAAATCTGCGAAGACGAGGAACTTGAGCGTGTCTGCAAAAGCGTTCACCATCAGGGCGTAGTCGCCATGATTGAAGAGCCGGTTATCGAAATGCTGAGTTTCGAAGACCTTGATCTTTGGGCAAGCGAAAAAAAGACAGGCGTGCTTCTTCACTCTGTCGGAAACGATCACAACCTCGGCGCCATCGCGAGAGCGGCGGCTTTTTTTGACGCATCATTCATCGTGCTGAACGAGAAAGATACCGAGGCGCGTCTTACAACCAGCGCTTACCGCATTGCCGAAGGCGGCCTTGAACATTTAACAGTGCGTAAAATAACAGACTCCGCCGCTTTTTTAAAAGACGCGTCAAAGAAACTTACAACAATAGGGACGGATACAAGAGCCAGAATGAGAATCGGAGATCTGGGCGGCGTTATAAAAGACAGGGGAGTTGTCCTTGTAATGGGTAATGAAGAAACGGGTTTGCCTAAAGCGGTAAAAGATCAATGTTCATATCTGCTGCGTATTCCGGGAACGGGAAACATCGACAGCCTGAATGTTTCACAGGCTGCCGCGTTATTCCTTCACGAGATATTCGAAAATTAAAATCAGTTAAACCTGTTAACCATAAGCGGCGGCTGGTGCGTAGCGTCAATCGTATCGCGCCACAAACTGCTTTCCGGATCTACTTTGTTGCGCTGTTTGATTACCTGCTTAATCGGCAGATGCACAAACTCATTATTCACAAGCCCGATGATCATCTTTGTTTTTCCCGCCATCGCCGCGTGTACCGCCGCATTGCCAAGACGTTCGCAGTAAATCGAATCATCCGGGTTTGCGGGAGCTGAGCGGATTGCGTAACTGGGATCGATATATTTTAAATTGATCTCAACCCCTCTTTCTTCAAAGTGTTTGATAATCCTTGAGCGGATATAAACGCCTACGTCCGCCATTTTGACATTGCCGCCCGCGTCGTGTTTCTTTTCTTTTAAAAGCTGATCCTGCATTGCGCCTTCGGCGACGATAACCAGAGCGTGTCCGCGTTTTACAATCCTTTCTTCCAGATGATGCAAAAAGCCGTTGTAACCTTCAAGGTTAAAGGGAACTTCAGGAATCAACACGAAGTTTACTTCATGGCTTGCCAGCGCGGTATGCGCCGCGATAAAACCTGAATCCCTGCCCATAACTTTTACAAGCCCGATGCCGTTAATCGCGGACGCCGCTTCAACATGCGCAGCCGATACAACTTCAACCGCTTTTGCTACAGCGGTATTAAAACCAAATGAACGGTCAATCAAAACAAAGTCATTATCAACCGTTTTTGGAATGCCGATAAGAGCGACTTTTAATTTACGCTTGTCAACTTCTTCGGCGATATCAAGCGTACCGCGCTGAGTGCCGTCTCCGCCGATAACAAACATCATATTTAAATTGAGTTTTTCAATCGTATCTACAATTTCAACAACCTGCCTGCCGCCGCCGCGGGCGCTGCCTAAAAAGGTGCCGCCCAATTTGTGAATATCATCCACGGTATCAGGATCTAACTGCCTTACCCCATACTGCGATGTGGATAAAAGACCGAGGTATCCGTAACGGATGCCCGAAATTCTTGTTACGCCGTAACGCGTAGACAAACAACGGACTACCGATCTGATTACATCATTAATACCAGGGCATAAACCGCCGCAGCTTACAATCCCGGCATGAACATGAGCAGGCGTAAAATAAATCTTTTCTCTGGGGCCTGCGCACTCAAGAACCTGCGTTTTTTTAATCGGACGCTGAGCTCCGGGTATAACAAATTTATCAAGACGCACATATTGATCATCTGTTGCATAATTAGCCGATTTATCACCGGCAGATTTAGACATTACGATCGGCGACTGAACTGTCGCTTTACCAAGCGATTCAATAGTAAAATCGAAACTATTAGCCATGGAAAAACCTCCTGTTTCTTTCATTATAATGCCATTACTTGAGTTTTAAAAGGGCATATAGTATACTCAATATTATGAAATTCACCCCCCAAATGATGGGCAAATTCAGCCCTAAATTGCTTATGATAATTATCGCGGGAATAGTGGTGCTTATACTTCTTGGCACCAGTATTTTTATAGTAGATCAGACCGAGCAAGCGGTAATTACCCGTTTTGGCAAATTTATAGCCATACGGGAACCCGGTCTTCACTTGAAGCTTCCCTTCGGCATTGACCAGAACTATACGGTAAATGTCCGTACCTTCCAAACCGAGGAATTCGGGTTTCGGACAAGGAGAGGCGGAAACTACCCGGCTTATTCCAGCCAGTCAACCGAATCTGTCATGCTCACAGGCGATTTAAATATTGTTGATGTTGAATGGATCATCCAGTATCGAGTTGTCGATCCAAAAGCATGGATTTTTAATGTAAACGAACGCCGCCCGACAATCCGCGACGTATCGCGCTCGGCGATCAATATGCTCGTAGGCGACCGCGCAATCATGGACATCATGGGTATCGAAAGAAGCGCCATCGAAATTGAAGCGCTGGCAATCATGAACAACAGATTCCGCGAATACGGACTTGGCATCGATGTTGTCAACGTAAAGCTCCAGAATGTTACCCCTCCGTCCGGCGTGCAGGAAGCTTTTGAAGATGTTAACAAAGCGATGCAGGATCTTGAACGCCTGATTAACGAAGGGCAGCAGGTTTACAATGAGGAAATTCCAAGAGCGAGGGGCGAAGCCGAACGCACAATTCAAGTTGCGCAGGGCTACGCGACAGAACGCGTAAACAAAGCCAGAGGCGATGTTGCCCGTTTTAATTCCGTATACAATGAATTCCGCAATGCGCCAGAAGTTACAAGGCAGCGCCTTTACTATGAAATGATCGAAGAAGTCTTTAAAGACGAAAAAAGCGTAAGGATGATAGACCGCAATCTTGATAATTTCCTGCCAATGCTGAACATGGGAGGATCAAGATAATGAAAAAAGTTGTTACCACTATCATTGTTTCTTTAGTTATATTTATCGGTGTATTGGTCGCAGGACCCCTGTATGTAATAAATGAAGGCGAGCAGGCGGTTATTGTTCAATTCGGAAAAATTACCAGCGTTGTTACAAACGCAGGGTTAAAATTGAAGATTCCCTTCATCGACGAAGTTGTCCGTTATCCTAAAAAAATAATGGCATGGGACGGCGAAGCCAGAGTCATGCCGACAGCGGAAAGACAATTTATCTTTGTCGATGTTACAGCCCGATGGAAAATATCCGATCCCAAGAAATTCTATGAATCCATTAATACCGTTGACGCGGCATATTCAAAGCTTGCCGAAATTATCGACTCGGAAGTCCGCACTGTTGTAGCTGAAAATCCGCTGCACGAATCCGTACGCAATTCAAACATCATTTTGGAACGCTCCACAGGCCCTGAGTCCCTCGGACTTGGAGAAAACATCGATGTTGATATTATCTCTACTACATCGCAGACCAGCTCTTTTGAGCCGGTTGTCAGGGGAAGGCGCCAGCTTGCGGAATTAATTCTTGCGCGTTCACAGCGGGCGGTTCCCGAATTCGGCATAGAGCTTATCGATGTGGTAACGCGGCAAATTTCTTATTCACCCGAACTTACGCCGAGCGTATACGCGCGCATGATCAGGGAACGTAACCAGATAGCGATGGCTTTCCGCTCTGAAGGCGAAGGCCGCAAAGCCGAATGGCTTGGTAAAATGGACAACGAAAAGCGTTCCATATCGTCAGCGGCATACACGCAAGCGCAAACAATTATGGGAAATGCTGACGCTGAGGCAGCGAGGATTTATTCAGCTGCATACTCCGGCGGAGACAGAGCGGCATTTTATAGTTTCTGGAGAGCGATTGAATCATACAGACAGACAATGCCGAAGTTTGATAAAACGCTTACAACAGATATGGAATATTTCCGGTATTTGTATTCATCAAGATAGACAAGAAAGTAATGGTACAGCGAATCCGTATTTCCAATATTAACGACTCTGCTTCCATGTGTTTTGACACCGGGCTTGAACCGCGTTCATTCGCGCGGACAAAAATGTCTCAAAGTTTAATTGAACCCGGGTATGTGGTAAAACCTGACGGTACGCATGAAGTATGGAAAGCCGCCGGGGTAAATGAAATTAACGGACACATGACTGTGTTCGGTCCCGCCGTACACGGAAAAAGAATGGATATACTGCTGGAGGAAACAGAATCGTTAATTCAATCCGCAAGGCAAACCTCTCAGCGCCAAATTGCGCTGCAAGCTGTTGTTTACTGGATAAAAGCGAAAATGTTTCTCGGCGAAACGCGCTCCGCTTTAAATCTGGGCGCTTCATTTATTTGCATGGAAGATACTCAGGCTCATCCAAAAGGAAGCGTTTATTTTGCTCCGGAACATTTATCTGCACGCTGTCTCCATCTTGAGAGTTCAAGTCCGGATCAAAGTTTACATGACAAGTATAACAGCCCGGATTTATTCGGCATGGATGCCGCCGCTTTTTGCGCCGGAGTAATGCTGTATAAAATTTTAACAGGAATTCATCCCTACGCAAGCGCGGAAATTTATCAAGATATGAGAGACGGTATTTTTATGCCGGTGAATCCCGCAGCGCCTGAATTAAATGTAAAGCTCGCGCAGCTTATTCAATCCGCGCTTCTTCTGCCTGTCGCAAAGAAAAACCCTTCAATGAGCGGAACTGATATTCTATCAGGTATTCTGGAAATATTATCAGATAAAACCGCCGCTGCCGATATTAATTCGCTTTTTGCCGCGATACCGCTAGAAAAAACAAAACAGGCTGAGAAAGAAGTTAAAAAGTTTTTATTCAGAAAAAATGTGCTTGTAAAAACAAAGCGTTTTGCGGTATCAAACAAATATGTAATAATCGGCTGCGTTATCGGTTTGTTTTTTGTCATGTTTATATTTTTCAGCACAATACAGGGCGTAAGACAGCGTCCGACAACATCGGGCTTATCGCCGGACAGAGTTGTTACCGCGTACTTCGACGCGTTCAGTTCATTGGATCATGTTTTCATGGAAGCCTGCGTTAACGGAGCGGATAAAACCGATATAAATGTGGCGGTAAGTTTCTTCGCGGCTTATAAGCAGAGACAAGCGTATGAAAATTCGACTGAGCCGTTAATTATTCAAGCAAAAGCCTGGAAAGAAAACGGCGGAGCGCTTCCGGCGCCGAATGTTTTTGGAATAACAGATTTAATTATTACATATCTTGGCGGCAGCGAAGAAGACGGTCTTGTCCTTTACCGCGCGGATTATATGCTCTGGGCGCCGAACGAAGCTCATTCAAGAAACCGCAGCGACGTAATGACATTGAAAACAGACAGAAAAAGACACTGGAGAATTATCGAAATTCTGCGCTCAGAGAAATAATTAAATTACAATTTACCGGCAAGCCAGTCATTAATTAAGAAACGCGACAGAGAACCGTTGCCGGGAAGCTCAGGCAAAGCGTCTTTTGTAAACCACTTCGCGTCCTCAATTTCTTCGCCGTCAGGTTTAATCGTTCCCGATGAATAATGAGCTTTAAAACCTACCATGAGCGAATTAGGAAACGGCCATGGCTGAGATTTAATATATTCGATATCTTTAACTTCGATATTTATCTCTTCGCGGATTTCCCGCGCCGCAGTTTCTTCCAGCGTTTCGCCCGCTTCGGTAAAACCGGAAATATGGCTGTAAACGCTCTCTTTGAATCTTTTGTTATGCGCAAGCAGTATCCGGTTATCGGCATCGGTAATAAGAACAATAACAGCCGGACAAATCCGCGGAAACTCCATCCTTCCGCACTTGTGGCAGATTCGATGCGTCTGCAGATTGTTATCGCAGCAAAACGGAGCGTCATCGTTCAACGCGCCGCATGACCCGCAAAAACGCGAATCGCGCTTCCATTGGGCAATGTGGCAGGCGCGTAAAATACCGCCTAAGTCTTTAAGACGCTCAAGACCTTCGATACCGCGTCCTTCAACGCTGTATTCCGCCAAAAGCTGACGGACTTCTTTAACATGAGAATCTGAGAAATCAACAGGTGATAATAGAGATTCTTCTAAATTTTGAAACGCTCTTTTATCCATCATTTAATCATATTAAAATTATTATTGTTTATCAATGTTTATTGATTTATTATATACATAAGGAGGAATATTTTAAAACATGAACTATCTTGAATTATTACCGTTGAACGGCATCACAAAATATTCAAAAGGACACCCAAAAGACGGCGTTCCGTTTGAAGGCTGCCCAAGAACGCATCCGTCTGATAAAACCAAACTTATTCTTGTAAACGATCCGCTTGGAGATGAACCTGCAGTATTGGAATTCAATCTTGAAGATATTTTATATGCGGATGAACTCCCGTCCGCTGTAACCGAAGCAGGCGAAGGCGTACCGCTTGTAAAACTCTGGATAAAACGCGGGTCGGTCGGAGTAAAACTTGAACCGTTCGAGGTCCAATGACGGAAGCATCGGCATTTTCCCAGTTTATACGCACCCCTCTTTTTCTGACAGAATCATCGGAAGAAAACATACGCTGCGATCTTTGCCCCGGCAAATGCGAAATTAAAAGCGGCGGCTTTGGAATATGCGGCGTAAGAGGCAACAAGAGCGGAAAGGGAATTATCCCTTTTTACGGATTTATAACCGCTCTTGCGCTGGATCCGATAGAAAAAAAACCTCTGTACCATTTTAAACCCGGCTCTAAAATTCTCTCGCTTGGTTTCGCGGGCTGCAATCTGCGCTGCCCGTTCTGTCAGAACTGGCATATATCGCAAAATACGGATGTCCCCGGAAAATGGATGCAGCCCGGTGAAATAATTTCCGCCGCGCTGAGAGAAGATTCACCGTCCATTGCCTATACATATTCAGAACCTTTGGTTCACGCTGAATACATCCTCGACTGCATGGCGCTTGCCCGCAAACACGGCATCGCGAATGTGCTTGTAACAAACGGCTGCATCAACGCAAACGCCGCCGCCGTAATATTGAAATTAACAGACGCCGCAAATGTCGATTTAAAAAGTTATTCCCCGGATACTTACAAGAAAATCCTCGGCGGCGACTTACAAACAGTTTTGGATTTTATCCGGCTTTGTAAAAAAATGAATGTCCATACAGAGGTAACAACCTTAGTGGTGCCTGACCTTAACGATTCAAACAGCGAATTAACCGATGCCGCGGAATTTATCGCTTCTGTAGACAAAGACATCCCCTGGCATCTTTCCGCGTATCACCCGGATTACCGGTGGAACGCTCCGCCGACAGACCAAAACTTTTTAGCAAACGCCGCAAAAAACGCCGGAAAAATACTTACCTATGTCTACGCCGGAAATTCCAGCTTTAACAACAACACTGTTTGTAAAATCTGCGGCTCCGTACTTATCAAGCGAAGCGGCTATAATGTTGATACTTCCGGGTTGGTAAAGGGTGAATGTGCCCGCTGCTTTAGCTGCGTATCATGCGGAAAGACGGCGAAGATTGCGGTGTGAAGAGTAAGAAATTTTGGCATCCGGTACCATTGCGTCAACTAGCGTTTTTCTTTTGACGGATTTTTGCCGCAATTTGTTCGGGATCCATCCTTACGGTGATATTCTTCGCAGGCCTTGCAGTCGCCATGACGGCTGCAAGGATATGTACATTTACAATCTTTATTTTTATCCGGCATAGTTTGATCTCCTTTTAACATTCTACAATTATCATAAGTATATTGACAAGACTACTATACCTTAATATAGTAATTATTAAATGAGAAAATTTGAAGTTGTATCTCCGTTTAAACCTGCGGGCGATCAGGGGGAAGCGATTGCGGCTCTCGCAGACGGTATTAAAACTGGGGATAAATATCAGACACTGCAGGGCGTTACAGGTTCCGGTAAAACATTTACAATGGCGAAACTCATCGAAGCAGTGCAAATGCCTACGCTGATTGTCAGCCACAACAAAACATTAGCGGCTCAGCTCTACCGCGAGTTTAAAGGTTTTTTTCCGAATAACGCGGTGGAATATTTTGTTTCCTACTACGACTATTATCAGCCGGAAGCGTATGTCGCAAGCCGCGATTTGTACATTGAAAAAGACGCTTCCATTAACGATGAAATTGAACGCATGAGGCTCTCCGCGGCGAGAAGCATGATGGAACGCGAAGATGTAATCATTGTGGCAACCGTCTCCTGCATCTACGGCATGGTAACGCCTGACGTATACAGAAAAATGACAGCCACTTTTTCAAAAGGCGAAACAGTGGATGTTGATTCTCTTATCCGCCGCCTTGTTGAACTGCAATACGAACGCAACGACGCCGTCCTTGAACGCGGACGTTTCCGCAGACGCGGCGACACTCTGGAAATATATCCTGCATACATGGAAGAAGCGTACCGAGTCGATCTTGACTGGGATAAGGTTGAACGTATCCGCCGTTTTAATCCCGTGTCAGGTGAAATGCTGGAAGAACTTGATCGAGCGTTAATTTACCCGGCGAAACAATTCGTAATACCGGGAAGCATGATAGAAAACGCGATGGGTTCAATCAGGCAGGAACTGAAAGACCGTCTTGAATATTTTCAGGAAAACGGAAAAATAATGGAAGCCGAGCGTTTAAAAACACGCGTTGAATATGACATCGAAATGCTGACTGAAATGGGATACTGTCCCGGTATCGAAAATTATTCCGCGATTATGGCAGGACGAAAACCCGGTGAATCTCCCGACACACTGGTCGACTATCTTCCAAAAAAACACCTTACATTCATCGACGAAAGCCACGTTACCCTACCGCAGTTAGGCGCAATGTACGCAGGTGATCGCAGCCGCAAGCAAAGCCTTGTTGATTACGGCTTCCGCCTGCCCTGCGCTCTTGATAACCGCCCGTTACGCTACGATGAATTTGCGGAGCGTCTTGATAAAACAGTTTTTGTTTCCGCCACACCAGGAAAGACAGAGATTGAACAGTCCGCGCGTGTTGTCCAGCAGTTGATTCGTCCAACAGGCCTTCTGGACCCGGAAATTGAAGTGCGTCCAAGCGAAGGTCAAATGGAAGACATTTACAGCGAAGTGCAGAAACGCATTAAAGCCGGAGAAAGATCCCTTATCCTTACGCTTACCAAAAAAATGGCGGAAGACCTTACCGATTACCTTTCCGGTCTTGGTTTAAAAGTACGCTACATTCACAGCGAAGTAGAAACAATTGAGCGTGTGGAAATTTTAACACAGCTTCGCCAGGGTGAATTTGACATACTTGTTGGAATCAATCTGTTACGCGAAGGCATCGACCTTCCCGAAGTTTCATTCATCGCAATTCTTGACGCGGATAAAATCGGCTTTCTGCGATCGCTTACAAGTTTAGTGCAGATAATCGGCCGCGCCGCGCGTAATGCCGCAGGAAAAGTGATCATGTACGCCGACCGCATGAGCGACGCGATGGACAAAGCGATCGCCGAAACCAACCGCCGCCGCGAAATTCAAATTGAATACAACAAAAAACACGGCATCACTCCCGAGACAGTTAAAAAAGCAATCGCTGAAATTCTTACCCGCCACATTGAAGAAGCAGATGACGCAGCGGCGGCAAGCATTGAAGTGCTGAAAAAATCCTACAATGTTTTAATCCCTGCGCAGCGCAAACAGTTAATCAAAGCGCTTGAAAACGAAATGCTTGAACACGCGAAAAATCTTGAGTTCGAGCAGGCAGCAGCGATTAGAGACGAAATCGCGCGAATCAAAGAAGGGGTTCTATAAAAGCGTATTGAAACATGGTAAACTGGTATAGCGTCGAAAAAGATTCCATTCACATTGAGATTAAGGCGTTCCCCGGCGCGTCGAAAAACGAAATAACAGGAATAAGAGACAACCGCCTATGCGTACGCATTGCCGCTCCGCCGCAAGACGGCAAAGCCAACGCATGCCTCTGCGAATTTTTAGCAAAAAAACTCGGCTGCGCAAAACGAGATGTCGTTGTTATTAAAGGTGAGAAATCAAAGTTGAAAACAATTACTATTCCAAAAGAACTCTCGCAAAGCCGCGAAGGCGCAGAGATCGCCGAGTTACTGTATCCCGGCTCCTCTTTTTAAGCCTGCCATTACCTGCGGGTATACAATAGCGTTTGTGCTTCTGTTAAGTAAACCAAATAATTCTCCGCTTCCGGAGGTGCTTGCGTTATCCCACCAGAAGCAGGGCATCTGCCTGTTTCTGGCTTGCTGCACATAATACTCAGCCCATGCTTCTCTTGCGGCGTCATTATTTTTATTCATTGCGCCGAATTCACCCATTATAACAGGGATTCCTTTTGAAACGAACTTGGCGTGAGCGGGAGACAGCGCATTGACAATCGCATAAGTATCTGATGAATTACTCGAACTCCATGTATTAAATGTGCTGTTCGTATTCAGCGCGAAATTATACGGAGTATAGGCATGTATGGAAACAATAAGAGATTTAGCCGTTGTATCGTTCGGAAGAACAAGTCCGTCTACAGCTGTCTGCCCTGCGGACGCGGCATACGTGGTTACCATCAAGAATCGTTTGCTGTTATTACCGCCGATCGCTCTTACTGTATCGACAAAAACCTGATAATATCTGTTTAAATTTGCGCGCTCTGAAGAAGTACCCCCATTCCATTCATCGTTACTGCCTTTTGTTCTTGGTTCATTTAACCCTTCAAAAATAAGTTTCTCATTGTAATTTTGAAATTGTGTCGCAATCTGCGTCCATACTCTTTTGAATATTATCAGCGAATTTTCAATTTCGGCGCTTGTGAATTTAAATATTTTCTCATCGTGATGAGTATTAATAATAATGTACATGTCATTTTCTTCAGCCCAATTTACAACTTCTGTTATTCGTTTTAACCAGTCTTCGCGTATAATATAATCGCTATCAAGCGCTTTATACCATGTAACCGGTATTCTGATTGCGTTAAATCCCGCGTTTTTTAACGCGGTAATATTCGCTTTTGTTGTAATGCTGTTGACCCATGCTTTTTCCATATCAGTGACAGATGTGTTTGCGTAAACGCCGCCGCCAAGCCATGTAAAACCATTATCATTGCCATGAGCGTCAAAAGTATTACCCAGATTCCAGCCAAGTTTTATATTACCGACAAGAGCGGTTGCCGTCGTACCATCCCATAATTCAGGCGATTGATGTCCCGGTGAAATTACATCAGTACGCAGAGCAGGTAAATTATTAATATTTATCGTATTATCAGGCGTACCATTACAGGCAAATAACGCGAAACCAATTATTAATACAATTGTGATAAAGAAAAACTTCTTCCAACTTTCTACAAACAACATAACGGCCTCCTAATTATACTAAAACTTATTTTTCCTACGCTTCTAATATTAAAAGCGTTTTTGGATCCAGTTTCATCGCCATAGACTTGGAAATAAGCGAATTCCTGTCTTTCGAGATTGATAATTCAACATGGTCGGATTTTGGCTGCAAGACGATCACGATATCAATATCTTCAACAAAATCGCCGAGCACCAAGGGAATATTTTCCTTATCATATTGATTCGCGTCACTATCACTTATAGAACATGAATACCAAACGCTTAGACCCAGTTCAATCGCGAAATTTTTAACGGCGGCAATCCTGTCTTTGTCTGCGCGTGAAAAATCGAGACCGTCAATAATTATCGCGTCGGCTTTAAAACCGCCGTCTAAAATCATCGCCCTTAAACTTCTGATAACCTGATCTTTTGTAACTCCGTCCTGGTTAAAACTCATTAATACGCGGTTTTTTACAAGATCGTTTTTAATTTCCGCCGCGTTCTCAAGATTTTTTTTATTTATAAATTCGTTGAAAATATCTTCGTACCACACAGGAACATATTGAATGTGCTGATTAAAAGAAACGTGAATAACCTTTTTCCCTTGAAGCAGTTTATCAAGAGCAAGCTGCACAAGCACCGATGTTTTTCCCACTCCGTTAGGTGAAGCGATAACACCGATTTCTCCGGCTTTTAACCCGCCGTGAATCGATTGTTCAAAAATACGAATCGGACTTCTCTGTATTAACTCATTTAAAACCATTTTATCACTCCTTCATTTACATTACAGCTGCCGCTTGATGCTACCGTGCGCGCCGTTTTTTCTCCGCTTCGCCGATAAGCGCTTCAGAAATACTCTGCGGCACTTTTGCGTATTTTTCAAATTCCATTGTGAACTCCGCTTTACCCTGGGTAAGAGAGCGAAGCGCGGTGGAATAACCGAACATCTCGCTTAACGGAACTTCGGCTTCAACGCGCGAAAAATGACCGTCTTCGATAGAAGAGATGATTATGCCGCGCCTTTGATTGATCGAGCCGAAAATATTTCCTTGAAATTCCGTCGGGCCTTCTACCGATACCTTCATGATTGGTTCAAGAATGCACGGCTTTGCCTTGTTATACGCTTCGCGGAATGCGCCGATAGCAGCCTGCTGGAACGCGATGTCAGATGAATCTACAGGATGGCTCTGGCCGTCGTTGATCAAACAACGAATGTTTACGATTGGGAATCCAATCAAACTGCCTTTTTTAACCGCTTCTTTAAATCCTTTATCGCAGCTAGGCACATACTCAGTGGGGATTGTTCCGCCCTTGATCATGTCTACAAATTCGTAATCGCCGTCCGTCCACGGTTCCATGTAACCTGCTACGCGCCCGAATTGTCCCGCGCCGCCGGTCTGCTTTTTGTGAGTGTAATTGAACTCCGCTTTTTGCGTTATTGTTTCGCGGTACGCAACCTGCGGCATTCCAGTCTCTACTTCGCATTTATACTCGCGGCGCATACGCTCAATGTAAACTTCAAGATGAAGTTCTCCCATTCCTTTTACGATTGTCTGGTTCGATTCAGGATCAACATAAGTCTGGAAAGTGGGATCTTCTTTTGTAAAACGATTCAACGCTTTTCCCATCTGGTCAGCGCTTTTTTTATCTTTCGGCGTAACGGCAAGAGAAATTACCGGAGAGGGAACAAACATTGACGTCATTGCGTAATTAAGGCTGCCTCCGCAGAATGTGTCGCCGCTCGCGCACTCAATTCCAAAAAGAGCGACGATGTCACCCGGCGCGCCTTCGTTAATATCTTCCATACTATCAGCGTGCATGCGCACCAAACGCCCGATTTTAAATTTTCTTCTTGCCCTTGTGTTTTGAAGCTCGTCGCCTTTTTTTAATTTGCCTTGATAGATGCGGACATAAGTTAACTGTCCGTATTGGCCGTCTTCAAGTTTAAAACCAAGCGCGACAGTCGGGCTTTTTTCGTCCGCGCTAAGCTCGATTTTTTCTTCGTTGTTATCAAGATCGAGGGCGAAATTTTTAACTTCGGTCGGATTCGGAAGATAATGCATTACGCCGTCAAGCAAAGGCTGAATCCCTTTGAACTTGTAAGCGGAACCAAGCATAACAGGCACAAACTTCTCCGCAAGAGTCCCCTTGCGAATCGCGGAGTGAATCATGTCTTCGGGGATTGCATTGCCTTCAAGAATTTTTTCCGCAAGTTCATCAGAGAACATAGAAAGTTCGTCTAACATTTCTTCGCGGTATTTTTCCGCGTCGGTTTTTAAGTGCGAAGGAATTTCCGCATGGCGGATTGTTTCGCCCTGATCGCCGTCAAAATAAACCGCCTTCATGGTGATAAGATCCACAACGCCTTCAAGTTTATCCTCAAGCCCGATGGGGATTTGAATCATCACCGCATTAAGACCAAGCTTTTCGCGTAACTGAAGCCGCACCTTAAAAGGATTCGCGCCCGTGCGATCGCACTTGTTGACAAACGCAATGCGCGGAACATTGTAGCGTTTCAACTGGCGGTCAACCGTAATTGACTGCGACTGAACGCCGCCGACCGCGCAAAGAACAAGAATCGCGCCGTCAAGCACACGCAGCGATCTTTCAACCTCAATGGTAAAATCAACGTGTCCCGGCGTATCAATTACATTGATGGTATGGTCTTTCCATGTAACCTGCGTCGCTGCCGATTGAATCGTGATGCCGCGCTCCCTTTCAAGTTCCATATGATCCATAGTCGCGCCAACGCCGTCCTTCCCGCGGACTTCGTGAATGGCGTGGATTTTTTTGCTGTAAAACAGAATCCGTTCAGACAGGGTAGTTTTTCCCGAATCGATGTGAGCGCTGATTCCGATGTTTCGCATTTTTCGGATACTGTCCGAGCCTGTATCAATACTCATTATTAAATACTCCTTAAACGCAACGTATGGCAAAGAATAGCAATATTTGCAAAGAAATTCAAGTTATTCAGCCTTTTAAACGGGTTTTCCACAAAATACCGAACCCCTTAATAAAATAATTCTAATAAATAAGATGATAAATCTAATAATTAAAACATCTAACTCCTTATGTAGTAAGGAATTAGGTTAATATAATATTCAAAAATATACAATCAATAAAACAACATGCCGTTCATTGTGTACAAATACACATGTTTTCCACAAAATATCGCCAGATGCCTTTGAAAAAAGACGAAAAATCAGAATAATTTATAAATCAAATTAATGCTTATTTCTCCGGCAGAGCTTTCATTTTCTCTTTCAATTCCAACAGCAACGCGTCAGCGGAAGAATCAGATTTTTCCAGTTCTTTAAATTTTCTTTCAAGATTTGCGTCATTGCTCATGTCCTGCAGCTCTTTTGAAGCGTCCGCCATGGCTTCCATTTCGTCCACTTTGGCTGCCATACGGTCGAAGGCTTCAAATGCGCTTGTGTTGCCGGATACCGTGGAAATTGTGTCCTGGATTTTTTGCTGAGCCTCGGCGCGTTTGGCGCGGGCAATAAGCAGATTCTTTCTGCGCTGAGCTTCTTCGATTTTAGTTTGAAGTTCTCTTAAACTTTCTTTTAAATGATCGACTGCTTCTTTTTGAGCTTCCCATTGTTTTTGATACTCGGCAGCGGCGTTGTCAAATTCCTGCTTACGAAGAAGAGCTTCTTTGGCGAGATCGTCTTTGCCGTTTGTGACGGCTAACATCGCTTTGCGTTCCCACTCTTTCGACTGCGCGAATTGATTGTCTTTTTCGCGTTCCAGTTTTTTCTCGTCCGCAATCGCCATAGCGACAGCTTTTTTGGATTCGATCAACTGTTCGTTCATTTCGATAATGATCTGGTTTAACATTTTTTCGGGCTTTTCAGCCTTGCCGATCAGCGCGTTTACGTTAGCGGCGATTAAAGTTTTAAGTCTGGAAAAAATACCCATTATATAGGCTCCTTAAGTATCTCTCGAGATACTTATTTTTCTCTGTATTTTGAAAGTACCGGATAATGATCCGCTAACGCCATGCCGAATGAATCCAAAGAAGCCTGAAAATCTCCGCGATCCATGCTTTCATACTGTAAAGTATCGATCAAAATGATTTTATTTTTATCCAGGGCATAAGCGCCGTGAATCACATCGGAAGCGTTTAATTCAAGCAATTTTGTGTATAATTCCAATTGATTGTTCTTTGGAACATCCATAATGCCCGCTCTTATAATAACAAGATTATCGATCTGCATAATCGCAACGCCGTGCAGCGAATGATCATCGTCATCTAAAAGCCACATATCTTTTTCTACCTGATGATACGTGATCATCAATTCAATAAGATATTGTTCGATTTTACTATCTGCCATATTAATTCCTATCCAAGCAAGACCTGTCCGGTATCGTCAATCGCAAGAATGCTCTTACATTCGGAACAGCGAAAACGCCCGGGCTTTGTCGCTTTTAATTTTTTATAACAAATTGGACAGGAAACAACCTTCGGGAAAATGGAAGGTTTTTCCACAGTCTGATCTGAATTGAAAAAATGAACAGAATCATCAAGGCTCTCTCTGATATTAAAAAACTGTGAAAAACCGAGAAGCTGAAAAACTTCGTAAACCTTCGGCTGTATATCCAGAAGAACTAAATCTCCGCCCTGCGGTTTTACAGCTTTCAAAAAAGTTGTGAACGATCCAATACCGGTAGATGAAACATAGTTCAAACTGGTGCATTGAAAGATCAATCTGACAAATCCGCCTTCTATAGCTTTTTGAATACGTTTTTGAAAGAAATTGGAATTATAAGTGTCTATATATCCCGTCAAGGTTAATAGAAGACATCTAGGCGCTTCTTCGATTCTTTCGAGCTTTATCTTGAGACTATCGTCTTTCTCATCATCGAACCCGGGGACGATTTCATTGTTTGACATGTCACTCCCTTATTATGGGTGCCCCAAAAGATACCCAGATTTACTCTCGCACCAGTCAAGCAACGAGAATACATCGCCTTCATCATACAAATAAACTAAAATTTTGTCAACTGTATGGTATAATGCCGAATGTATTTACAAGATGTTAAAATACTACTAAGCCGGGTGTCGGAAAGCGGTAATACGGGAGCAGTTTGCCGGGTTTTAAAGAATATGGGGCTATCGGAACTAAGACTAGCCTCTCCTCAACCTTTAAATTTGGAGAAAATCCATAAAAGAGCGGTGAATTCCTGTGATATTTGGGAAAATGCCCGAATTTATGACAATTTGGCTGACGCAACCGCCGATTGCAGCATTGTTGTGGGGACAACACGCCGCCGAGGGCACTTTAGAAAGAATTCTATGACGCCGCGCGATCTGGCGCAATGGCTGTCTCAGCGCCCGGGTCCTGCGGCAATCGTTTTCGGCAATGAACGAACCGGCCTTGAAGACGCGGAACTGGATCTCTGCAATATCGCGTCCCATATCCCATCATCGGATGATCAGCCGTCCCTCAACCTGTCTCATGCCGTACAGGTTTATGCCTACGAGTTTTTTCTGGCAATGGAAAACCAACAGCCGGTTAAGGGTCAATGGACAGCGATGAATCAAGCTGATATTTCCGCTCTTGTCGATTCAATAACGGATTCGCTGAAAGACTTGGGTTTTTACAAGTTCCCGAATAGAGAAGAACAGGCGCGTTTTTTGCGCGATGTCATTTCCCGCGCAGGTCTTATGGAACGTGAAGGAGAATACTTAAGAACCATCTTCGCGAAAGCCGCGCGGTTATGTTATAATACTATAGGAGAAAAAATCGATGGAAATAATGAATATAGAAACAAAGAAGAAATTGATTGAAGCAAACTGGCGCATGGAGGAATTGAAGGAAGTCCCGTATATTATCGAAGTCGGCCCGATGCACATGGCGACAAAAAAATATTACAACAATCCCGACGCGGAAATTGAGTGGGCGGAAGATCATGCAAAAAAAAGGGAAGGCGTATACGATTACGGTTTCCCGAATATAAAACCCAATCAGGGAATAAATATCGTAGCCGGCGCTTTCGGCTGCGAGTGCAAGCCCAATGATGAAGCCGACCCGTGGGTCGAGTGCCTTATCCGCGAAGAAAATGTTGATGATGTTCACAAATTGAAAGTGCCCGATCCTATTAATAATCCGTATTTTGAACAAGCATGGAAACATGTCGAAGCTCTGCAAGCGAAATCGAAAATTCCGCTTAGGGTTGTAAATGTCCCGTCTCCGCTTGTTACCGCGTCTTTAATTTGGGAATACACCGGTTTTATCGAAGCCACTTTAGTTTATCCCGATGAAGTTCATGTCTTGATGGAAAAAATTACAGAAGCGACAATCGGTTATGTGAAAGAAATGTTTAAGAGAATTACAAATCTTTACGGTGTCAGCCACGAATTTTGGTACGTCCCGAAAGAAATGGGAATTCGTTTAAGCGATGATACAGCCGCGCTCCTCTCCCCGACTCTTTACCGCGAGTTCGGCTTAAAATACAACGCGATGATCGCCAAAGAATTCGGCGGCGTTGTTGTACATTCCTGCGGTGATGTTTCAAACGTAGCCGAAGCGATGATGGAAATCCCGGGGCTTAAAGGTTTAGACTTTACAATTCCGCAGGTTCAGAATTGGGAAAAAGTCCGCGACGCGGTATCGGGAAAAGCTCCGCTGTGCCTGCGCCATTTTTATTGGGATCATATTGACGACGGATTATCCGGCGTGGAAGACCTTGCGGCATATTCTAAAAAACTGATTGATTTCTTCGGGCGCAAAGGCGTGTTTATTCAGACATCAACGCCCACACAGGAAGAGTCGATTGCGTTAGGCGAGAAGTTACACACATTGTTGTCGAAATAAATAGTAACGTATCAGCTAATATGTTTTAAAATCTCTGTCGCGATTTCTTCAGGTTTTTTATCTTCAGCTTCGATAATTATATCCGCGAGCTCAATATAAGCGGCGCTGCGTCTTTCATGTAAAACACGGTGAGTTTCCCGAGGGTTTTCGGTTTGAAGGAACGGCGGCAGTTCCTTTTTGCCGGAACCGTAAATCCGCCGCCATGCCAGGTTTGCGTTGATATTCAGGTAAACAATTTTTGCGCCGGAGTTTTTTAAAACGCCAACCGCCTCCTGGTTGTCGATAATGCCGCCGCCTGCCGCGATTATCCGCCGCCGCTGTCCGGCGCAGCAAGGCGAGGCGTTATCACAGCAATTCATGGGAAAAAGAGCCGCAACCGCTTCAGCCTCGGCTTTTTGAAAAATTACCTTACCTTCACTATAGAGTTCTCTGGGTGTTTTTCCGGTTATTTGCGAGATCTTTTCGTCAATATCAAAAAAGCCGCCTGAACAAAGCGGCGCAAGGGCTTTGCCGGCGCTGGTTTTTCCTGAATGTTTAGGGCCAGTCAGAATTATATCTTCCATGGGTTTTACCCTACAAAAATATTTGATAAAATACTACTATGTCAGGTTCATGGATTTTAATTATTTTGATACTCGTTTCATCGCTTCCGATAATCGCGGTATTCATATGGTTTCGTTCCGCAAAATACCAGCTTTCTCTGGTACAATTTTTATTTGCGCTGCTTGCAGGCGCCGCCGCCTTTTTCCCCGCTCTGGTCATGCAGAGTATATTATCGATAGTTCCGATAACGCATGGCAGATTGGCTTTATTTTACGAATACTTTGTGCGAATCGCATTCACCGAAGAGTTAAGCCGCCTTATACTGTTGTCCATTTTCTTCTGGATAAACAGCCGCATAATCCCTAATGAGAGTTTATCCAAACCTCTTACCTTCAACATGATAAAAAAAGGAACCGCGATTGGATTAATCGCAGGTCTTGGTTTTTCGATTCTAGAGAGCGCAAGGTACGCCGCGTCAGACATGTCGCTAAGCATAGTGCTGCTTCGTTTTTTCACCGCCGCCCTTCACGGCGCATGCGGCGCAAGAATCGGCTCGGCAGCTGCTTTATTTCACAAAAGCCCGACGCAAGCGCTGCTTAAAATCGTAACCGCAACAGCCATTCACGGCATTTACAACTTCATGGTAACAATTCCCGGCATCCCGTCGATAGCGGCCATTCTAATCGCCGTTTCCGCTCTAGTCACTGCAATAATGCCGCTAAAAGGCGGCTGGATCCACACAGAACATCAAAACACCGCTATTGACAAAACCCCCGAAAATTAGTAAGGTCATAAAACACGACGCAAGGTAGAGCAGTTGGCAGCTCGTCGGGCTCATAACCCGGAGGTCGCAGGTTCGAGTCCTGTCCTTGCTATAAAAATAATTAATAAACAGTTAATTCCATTATTAATATATAATTAACAAATCAAAAAGCCGAAGCAGGACTCGAAGGGTTTTTGCGGCCCGAAGGAACCGGGAGGTTCCGTAGGGTAAACCGGCATGGATGCCGGTTTAGCAAAAACCCCGGCCTGTAAGCCCGAAGCAGGAGGCTGAGGGCTGGAAGGCGAGTCCTGTCCTTGCTATTGTAAAGTAGTAGTAAGCATGTATACACACTACTCATTTTGGAATTATAAAATCAAATGCGTTTCCGTCGAACCCCTACCCCTTCCCTAAAAAGACAAACACAATCCCTGAATTGTCGGTGACCTCGCGGAGAGGTGTATATCCTGCGGTTTTGTAAAAATGTAAATTTCTAAAACTTTTTGCGGCGGTGTATAACTCAAAATGCTTGCCGGGGAATTCGTTTTCAGTTGCAGAGAGAAGGCGTTTTCCCAAACCATTGCCTTGATGATCGGGGTGAACCATCATTTTGCCGATGTAGACTGTGCCGCCTTCGGCGCGGGCGCGGACTGAACCGATAATCTCTCCGGCTTGTACAGCTTTTAAAACAACGCTTTTGTGATACTCCTCTATGCTCTCTTCCAGCGTTTGCGTCAACGGCTGGATCGTGAAGTCGTTGTGGAGAAGGGCTTCGCTTTGGTAGGCGGCGTATTGTATTTTTAAAATTGTTTTCATGTCTTCAGGTTTTGCTTTTTCAATTTTAATCATAAAAGTGCGCCTAACGTAAAAGTTTTTCTGCCTTTTTCATGTTGTCTATGATTGGTACATTGAAGGGGCAGCGGTTTTCACAGCTGCCGCACTCTGTACATTCATCGCCTTTGTGATTTAGGTTTTTATAATGAGATTTAATTGACGGCGGTATGTTAGCGGTATCAAGGTTTGCAATGTCTAAATATTTGTTAACGGCAGCAATGTCGATTTCGGAAGGGCAGGGTTGGCAATGATTGCAGTAAACACAGCTGCCGTTAAGGCCGCCGCGAACAGAGCTCAATACTTCGGTGTAATCGCGCTTGGTGTCGTCAATGTTCAAATAGTTTACGGCTTCTTCAACTTCTTTGGGGGATTTGCAGCCAAGAAGGGCGCTAACAACTGCGGGCCTTGTAAGGGCGTAATGGATGCATTGCGCAACTGTTAGCGGTTTAGTAAAAGGCGAATGTTCCGGCGAAATTAGTTTGCCCGCGCCGAGGGTTTTCATTACCGTAATGCCGATATTTTTTTGTTCGCAAAGTCTGTATAACTCTGCGCGCTTCGGCTCAATTGCGGTAAGGCTGCCTGGGTTAAAACCTTTTTCAAGGAGCGTTAAAACATTATCATCTGTTGGGATTAAATCAAAAGCGGGGTTTATACTGAACATCATCATTTCGGGGAGATTTGTATTTATTGCTTTGATTGCGGTAACAGGATTGTGAGAGCTGAAACCGATGTGGGAGATGTCGCCTTTTTCCTTCAGCTTTAAAGCGTAATCGGCGATGCCTGTTTCAAAAACATTTTTGTAATCATCATCGGAATCGATAAAAAACAACATTCCAAAATCTATATGCCCGTTGCAGGTGCGAAGATGCTCTTCGAAGAAACGCATGACTGTGGGCATATCGCGGCTTATGTCATATTGCTGTCCGATATTTGTCGAACAAATATGTCCCTGAATTAAAATATCTTTACGGCGGGCGTCGAGAGCTTTTGCGATGTTTTCCCTGACTTCTTTTCCGGGCATGAATATGTCAAAAATATTAATGCCGTGATCGATCGCCGCATCTATAACGCTTGCAGCTTGCTCATAAGGCTTTCCGTCTAAATGCTCGCAGCCGAGCCCGATAATGCTTGCTTTTTTGCCGGTTTCTCCGATATCGCGGTAAATCATTGTACCTTTATCTTAACAAATTTGTTGTTTATATTATATACTGTAGCTGGGGTACCTTAATCAGATTAAGGTTAAAAGGAGTGTCGTTTGTGAAAAAATTAAGCAAAGCATTATCATATTTTACTCTTATCATATTAACAGGAATTATTTTTTCCGGATGTATCGGATTTCAATTATGGATGAACTCTGTAACTATTAAAACAGACGGCAATTTATCAACTGTAGTAGCGGGCGGTACTCTTGTTTTAAGAGCGACGGGACAGGGAATTATCTGGTCAGTCAGTTCGAGTAGTGACGGTTCGGGAACTGTTCAGCCGGGAACATTTATAACTCAAAACGGAGAACTTACCGTCTCGTTATATGAGACTGCGAGCACTCTATATATAAAAGCAATATCATCCAAGACAGAACAATCTGATATTAAGCCGATAAGGGTTGTGTCTGTAACAGGAGTGAGTATTGAGCCGATTAATCAATATGTCGTGATTGGCAGAACGCTTCAATTCCATGCGGCAGTTACAGGGATTAATAATCCCGATACTGCGGTAACATGGAGAGTCAGTTCCAATGCTTCCGGTACCGGCACTGTTACGGCCGGAACTACTATTAGCGCAACCGGGATGCTTACAGTTTCGGCAAGCGAATCACTGACAACTCTTTATATTATCGCGTTTTCTGTTATAGACACTTCAAAATACGGCATTATTCCTGTCTCTGTTGTAAGACCTACAGTAACAAGCGTAACTGTTTCACCTCCAAATGAAACAATTATAGTGGGAAAAACAATGCAATTCAGCGCAGCCGTTACGGGAACTTACAATCCAAGTAATGCCGTTACATGGAGAGTCAGTTCCAATGCTTCCGGTACCGGCGCTGTTACAGCCGGAACTACTATTAACGCAAACGGGCTGCTTACAGTTTCAGCAAGCGAATCGCTGACAACTCTTTATATTATCGCGTTTTCTGTTATAGACACTTCAAAATACGGCATTATTCCTGTCTCTGTTGTAAGACCTACAGTAACAAGCGTAAGTGTTTCACCTTCAAATCAAACAATTACAGCGGGAAAAACAATGCAATTCAGCGCGGCCGTTACGGGAACTTACAATCCAAGTACTGCCGTTACATGGAGAGTCAGTTCTAATGCTTCGGGCACCGGAGTTGTTACGCCGGGAACAAACATCAATGCAAACGGGTTGCTTACAGTTGCACCTAACGAGTCATTGACAGTTCTTTACATTACAGCTACTTCATCTATCGACTCGTCAAAATCCGGCGTCGCTACGGTATCAATTATAGTGCCGATGGTTACAGGCGTAACTGTCAGCCCCTCTAGTCAAACAATACAAGCAGGCGGGATGATTCAATTCCATGCATCGGTTGTCGGCATAAATAATCCAAGCACGGATGTTACATGGAGAGTGAGTTCAAACGCAGCCGGCACCGGCGCTGTTACAGCGGGAACAAGCATTAATGCTAATGGGCTGTTGACAATATCTGCTAACGAAACAATTCAAACGCTTTTTATTTTTGCGGTATCAACATTTGATCCGTCAAAAACCGGCAGTGTATATTTGAGTGTTACTCCGGCGCCTGTGACGGTTGCGCCGACACCGACACCTACTCCCGCGCCGACGCCTGCTCCAACACCAACACCGAGACCGACACCAACTCCGAGACCAACGCCCACTCCGACACCTACTCCTACTCCTACTCCGGCGCCGACACCGACTCCTACACCTACACCTACACCAACTCCGGATCCAAAACCTACTCCGACTCCTACACCCACTCCAAGACCAACTCCGACACCAAGACCGACTCCGACACCTACACCAACTCCGACACCTACGCCTACACCGACGCCTACACCCACTCCTACGCCAACGCCGATTCCTACACCTACACCGACAGTTACAAGCGTTACAGTCAACCCTTCATCACAAACGATTACAAGAGGCAACACACAACAGTTCAGCGCAACTGTAACCGGTACCAATAATCCCGGTACCGGCGTAACATGGACGGTAAGCTCAAATACCGCAGGAACAGGTTCTGTTATGTCTGGAACCAGTATTAACTCAAGCGGCTTACTTACAGTATCAGCCAATGAAACCAACACAACTCTTTATGTAATCGCAACCTCTGCTGCAGATACTTCGAAATCGGGCAGAGCAACGATAACTGTAAACGCCCCTGCGCCGACAATTACAAGCGTTACAGTCAACCCTTCATCACAAACAATTGTAAGAGGTAACACACAACAGTTCAGCGCAACCGTAACCGGAACCAATAATCCCGGTACCGGTGTAACATGGGGGATAAGCTCAAATACCGCAGGCACAGGTTCTGTTACATCTGGAACCAGTATTAACTCAAGCGGCTTACTTACAGTATCAGCCAATGAAACCAACACAACTCTTTATGTAATCGCAACCTCTGCTGCGGATACTTCGAAATCGGGCAGAGCAACGATAACTGTAAACGCCCCTGCGCCGACAGTTACAAGCGTTACAGTCAACCCTTCATCACAAACGATTACAAGAGGCAACACACAACAGTTCAGCGCAACCGTAACCGGAACCAATAATCCCGGTACCGGCGTAACATGGACGGTAAGCTCAAATACCGCAGGCACAGGTTCTGTTACGTCTGGAACCAGTATTAACTCAAGCGGTTTACTTACCGTATCAGCCAATGAAACCAACACGACTCTTTATGTAATCGCAACCTCTGCTGCGGATACTTCGAAATCGGGCAGAGCAACAGTCAGCGTTAATATTAACACGTCAACTGTTACATCAATTTCTATCAGTCCGTCATCCCAGAACATGATGAGAGGCAACACTCAGCAATTCACTGCGATAGTCAGAGGAAATAATAACCCAAGCAGCTCGGTAACATGGAAAGTCAGCTCTAACGCGGCTGGTACAGGCTCTGTTGCATCAACCATCAGCTCAAGCGGGCTTCTTACTATTGCAGCTAATGAGACAATTACCACTCTTTACGTTATTGCGACATCTACCGTAGATACTTCTGTTTCCGGTTCGTCAATAGTATCTGTTTATCAATTACAATGATAAAGGGATCTAATCAAGGACAGTAACGCAGGCGGTTTCCTGACAGCTTTCAAGCGTATCCTCAATAGTCATCCTGCGCAGGGGGTTGTATTCTTCGTTGATGCCGGCGTTCAGATATCTGGCTGCCATTACGGAAATATCTTTGGCAATCGCAGGCACGGCGGTTAACCCAGGAGTTTCTAAACCGGCGGCATGAATTATATTTTCTGTAGACTTTCCGAAGGACACGACAAAATCGCCTTCATAAGTCGCGGCGCTGATGCAGGTAAAAGAAGCAACTATATCCTGCTCGCTTAAAGACGGAACCAGGCTGCGCTGTTTTACCAATGAAGAAATAATGCTGTTTGTATCTGTCGAAAAATCCTCTTTCTTATAAGTTTCAATTGAATCATACGCTGTAAGCAGATTGCCGTCGACAGTGCGTAATATGCCTCTGCTCTTCATTTGCGATGTTTCATACGGAGAGACAATTGACTTAACAAGATGCGAAGATTTCTTGTCAAATACCATATTTATGCTGCGGCTTGAATGCAAAGAAAAAAATCTGTCCTGCGCAAGCCGGGCAATATCTTCAGCAAAAGCTCCCGCGGCGTTTATTACCATTTTAGGATAAATTCTTCCGCGATTTGTCAGTACATTCATTATTGTTCCGTTCCAAACACAGATATCCATCACTACAGTGTCTAAACTTATTTTCGCGCCGTTATCGGAAGCATTTTCCGCGTAGGCGGCGGTTAGACCGTATGGATATACAATACCCGCTGTCGGGAAGAAGAGCGCAAATTTAATGTTATGGTTTAAATGAGGTTCTTTTTTTAAGAGTTTTTTTCGGCTGATATATTCAACCGGTATTCCCTGTAATTTATACCGGGTAATGGAAGCAAGAGCCGCGGGTTTCATTAAACTGTTTGTAAAACAAATATACTGCCCCGTCTGCATAAAAGGCACATCAAGTTCATCGCATAACGAAGGATATATCTGGCTGCCGATGTCATTGTACTTTCTTTTCAATTCACCTTCGTTCATTGATAATTCAGGAAGAACAATTCCGTCATTGCGCCCGGAAGCGTGCAAAGCTACATCATGTTCTTTTTCTACAAGAAGAACGTCAAGTTTGTAGCGCATAAGTTCTCTTGCAATCGCGCAGCCGACAACTCCGCCGCCGATAATCAGCACATCCGGATTTTCACCTTCCAGCTTATTCGACGCAACAGCCGGCATTCTCATAGATGGAATTTGCGCGCCTGTGAAATGAATATCATTTACAACAGAATACTCTTTTTGATTTACCGACATAAGCCCGGCTTTGACAATATCGTCCCAATTGTCTAACTCGCCTGTTAAATACAAAATGCCGCCATTCAGCATCGCACAGACCTTGCCATTATAAGTTTTACCAAGTTTTTGATTTAATTTTTTAATATTTGACATATATCTAATATAAGAAAAACCGGGTTTGCTTAGTAGGAAAATTTTATTATTTTAACTATTATTTTATAATCGATACATCCACCTGATTCCTGTTGATAAACGAAAACCCGCGATGAAACCGGAAAAGAAATCAGAATTATTACTGCCGCTATGATACGACTGCCAGACTGCTTCAATGTACGGAGCAAATTCGCCGCTTGCTGTTTTAATAATAAAGGGCGCGGCAGATACGCCGGCTATGCCGAACCAGCTGGCAGAAATATATCCTGCTCCAAAATTAAAAACGGGACCCGCGAAAATACTAAATTTTTCATTTGGCCCCCATGAAAGAGTTACAGGCAGACTAAAAACACCGAAAGCCCAGTCGTATTCAGGTCTTAACGCGGCGCTTAAAATCATCCGTGAATCAAATAAAGAAATATCTATACCAAGAAAAAATTGAGATGATAAACCTCTGATTAAATCTGCTTCTTTATCAAAACTATTCCATATCGGCGTGAAAGCGGCGCCGACAAGAAACATACCGGAAGATGACGCGGCGGATGAACCAATTACGGGTCTTTCCGCGTTTATTCTCACGTTTGAACCGCCGCTTCCGCTTTGCGACAATGAACTGTCAACTTTAAAATTAGACGCCGCTTCAGGAAACGCGCGGCCCGCGCCGGCATATGTTTTCGTCCAATAATCTTCGCTAAGGCTGGAATAAATAACTCCCGTCTTTGATCCGGCGGAAGCGCTGTGAATAAACCGGCGCTCCCCCAAATATAAAACGACATGCGTTATGTTACCGGTGTTATCAGTTTTAAAAAAAAGAAAATCTCCGGGCTGCGCTTTTTCTAAAGGAATTCTTTCAACCCATGTATAAAGAGCGGAAGCCGATCTCGGTAAAACCACTCCAAGAGCGTCTTTAAAACTAATGCCTATAAAACCTGAACAATCAAGACCATTTATCGTCATTCCGCCGTAGCGGTACGGAACGCCTTCATACTTTCGCGAAGCTTCGATTACTTTAATACGCGCAGTCTGATAAGCCCGCGCTTTTTCCTCCGGCGATACCGTTGTGCCGGGCGCGAGCGAATAACCGCCTTCCAAAGGCGCTGCATAAAGCCGCGCCGCACAAAACCCTGCCGCGAGAAATATTAAAGAGATGATGGTAAAATGCTTCATTATTGATATTATCGGCATAAACTGTTACATTATACCCATGGGATCGATTTGTGTCTTTGTAAACCAAAAAGGCGGCGTTGGAAAAACTACCTCTGCGATAAATATCGGAGCATACATCGCCGAAGCCGGCAAATCTGTGCTTCTGGTCGATTTTGACGCTCAGGGGAACCTTACAAGCGGCATTGGAGCCGCTCCTTCAAAACCCGGTATATACGAATTACTTTCGGATGAAGTAACCGCGCAGGAAGCGATCAGAAAATCCGAAATAAAAAACCTCAGCGTGATTCCCGCCGACAGAGATCTGTCAGGCGCAGCCGTTGAATTAATCGATCAGAAAGAACGAAATTATTTTTTAAAGAAAGCGCTTGCTCCGATAAAAAATAATTACGATTATATTTTGATTGACTGTCCTCCTTCTTTGGGGCAATTAACAATGAATGGTTTAGCCGCAGCCGATTTAATATTAATCCCGATGCAATGCGAATACTTCGCGATGGAAGGTCTTATACAGCTTTTAGAGACCGCAAAAGAAGTTCAAAAAGGTTTAAATCCTTCGATAAAAATAGGCGGCATTTTTTTTACAATGTACGATCCAAGAACCCGTCTCGCAAATGATGTTATTAAACAGGTAAGCGCTCACTACAAAGATAAAGTTTTTAATACAATTATTCCGCGGAACATCCGCCTTTCGGAAGCGCCTTCCTGCGGTATGCCGATTTCTCTTTACGATCCGCAATGTCCCGGCGCAAGAGCATATCACGCGCTTGCGCACGAATTTATCCGCCGCGAAAACGGCAAACGGGGAGGAAAATAAATGGCGCGCAGAATCGGTCTCGGAAGGGGTCTTGATGCCCTGTTGGATAACAATGACGGCAGCAGTCAGAAAAAAGATACGGCAGAGACAAAAAAAACTTCTTCGGACTCACAGACATCCGCCGCGGCTGAAACATCGGCTTCGTCAGTTATATCAAAAAGCAAAGGGCAGGATATAATCCAATTACCGGTAGAAAAATTAATTCCGAACCCGGGTCAGCCGCGCAAATATTTTAACGAAGAAGAATTAAAAGAGCTTGCGGATTCAATAAAAGGATACGGCATTATCCAGCCTGTTATTGCAGCCAACACAGGCGACGGCACTTATATAATAATCGCCGGAGAGCGCAGAACGCGCGCCGCAAAGATCGCGGGTCTTGAGACAGTTCCTGTTATCATCCGCGACTATACAGATCAGAAACGCCTTGAAATCTCTTTGATAGAAAATATCCAGCGCACCGATTTGAACCCGATTGAAGAAGCCGCCGCATATAAAAACCTGATGGATTTTTCCAATCTTTCACAGGACGAACTTGCCGCGCGCATGGGAAAAAACCGCTCCACAGTCGCCAACGCGCTCAGACTTTTAAAACTTCCTATAGAGATTCAAAAAAGCGTTGAAGATGGAAAGGTAAGTTCCGGCCACGCGAGGGCGCTTTTATCTGTAACTGAAGCAAGGTCAAGAGACAAATTATACAGAGAACTGCTTTCAAATGAAATTTCTGTCCGCGAGGCGGAAAAAAAAGCCGCGGCATTAAACGCGGAAAAACCCGGCGAAAAAGCAAAAAGCGGCGGCTCAAAAAAATCGAAACGCCCGCCCGAAGTAGACGCCATGCAGGAAAGATTTATCGGCATATTGGGAACCAAAGTAATTATTGAAGGAGATCTCAACAAGGGCCGTTTACTTATTGATTATTATTCAATGGAAGATCTGGAAAGGCTGTACGAAATACTCTGCGGGTAAAGGATCTGAAAATTGTGCAGCAAATTGAATTACAAGATTTTATAAATGAAACACTCAATAACCGAAAGGCACCGCATAAGTGGATAAAAATTGGAATTGTTAATAATAAAACACAAAACATGATTGAGCGTAAATTTGGATTAAAAGTATCAAAAATACACATTGATAATAGCAGCATAATCCATGCTATAACACAAACACATCATAACCTAGAGTCTGATGATCTATTATACACAGTAAATATTATTAATTCGCCTGATAATATTAATCTCTCTGCAAAAAAATACAAATCCTGTGATGTCTTAATTTTCAAAAAAGATATCTACGGCGAAATAACCGTTTTAACAGAGGTACATACAAAGAACAATTATTTGTTAGTTTTTGATGTATGGCGTTTGAAAAAGGCTCGGAGAGACCCCGATGCTACTTAAAAGTCCCCCAGGGTTTACGTCCGAAACGAATCTCCGTCTGCCGTTAGTTACAGTCTAATATTTTTATACTGAATTGTCAAGGATATTAATCTCATCTGCTTTATTATTCTCCTTTTTTCCTTTTCGCCCATAAAGGGCGGGTAGATGTTAATTGCCCGTTATTGCAAAAATGGGAAAACAAAAGGAGTTTTCTTTATGAAGAAGAAAATTATTGTTGCGCTGCTCATATTAGTAGCGTTCGTTGGCTCAGCTTCCGCTTTCGATTTTTTAAGCGCTGCTGATGGTATTAAGGATTCCAGTATCTTTATCAATCTTGGTGTTGGTTTCGGCGTTGGCTTATATAGTGATATTGTAATCCCGCCAGTACAGGCAAGCGTTGAGTATCTGCTTCCTATCGGCATCCCGCTTTCAGTAGGCGGATTCTTTGAAATGGGTATGTGGACCAATAACGGTAATGTAACTACATATGTTGGCAAATATGATGAGACCAGAATGGCTTTTGGCGGAAAAGTAAGCTGGCACGTTGATTTAGGTCTTAAGAATTTAGATCTTTATGTGAGCTTAAAATTAGGTTATATGCTTTGGTCAGTAACAAATGATTATACTGATTGGAGTTATAGCAGTGGCTATTACAGGAGAAAAGTAGAAAGTTCTTATGACGATCTCTTTTATGGCTTTGCTCTTGGTGCAAGATATTTCTTCACAGACGCCATTGGTATTTACCTTGAAGCCGGATACAGCCTTGTATCATTTGTTAACCTCGGTTTAGCAGTAAAGTTCTAATTCAAGCAACAGGCTGAAAAAAATGACCCCGAAAGGGGTCTTTTTTTTTGCTTAAATAAGTATTACTATGATGTTATGCTTTGCAATCTGTGTTAAAAGTGAAGGATTCACTTAACAAATAAAAGGAGTTATTATCATGAAAAAATTTATATTAATTGCAGCGCTTATCACATTTATAGGCGCAGGTACAGCTTTTGCTGAATTTGGCATTGGAGTGCACGGCGGTTTTGGCGGTATCGGCGGCGGCGGCGGTTTAAATCTCGCGTTTTCAAATGTCTTTGTTTATATTGATGCGGTTGGATTGGGGAACAATAATATGAATTTTTCCGGTGCTGTTGATTTTTTAAGACTTTATGATACTTCTTTTGCAAAATCCTTTAATTTTTATATTCGTCTTGGTATATGCGCGTCTTTTTGGGGTTCTAATGATTACTTAGGACTTGCAGCCGGCGTACGAATTCCCATTGGTCTAAGTTGGAGACCAATTCCGTTAATAGAACTTTTCTTGCAAGTATTACCGCAAATAAGTTTACAAATTCTCCCCAGTATTGACTTATGGGGTAATTTCTGGGGCGGCAATTTAGGTATCCGGCTCTGGTTCTAGTTTTGTAATTCATGTAATAAAAATTATTACATAAATTACAAATAATTGACATTTTTTATTTAATCAAAGTTATTCTGTGTTCACTTAACCAGACAGTAGACTCTCATTAAACAAAAAAAAAGACCCCTTTCGGGGTCATTTTTTTCAGCCTGTTGCTTGAATTAGAACTTGAATGATACACCGAGTGAAGCGAATGTTAATCCAGTATAACCGGCTTCAAGCCATACACCGACATTGTCGATAAAGAAGAATCTTACGCCTAAGAAACCACCGATATCAAGATATCCGCCTTCATAACTAATTTCATAAGTATTCCAATATGTGTTTTTTCCATTGTAGATCAAATAGCCAACAGCAGGACCGACATAAAGGTCAAGATTTTTAAGACCTAAGTCTATGTGCCATGCAAGTCTTAAACCAAATGACATATAAGTATATTCGGTATATCCAACATAAGTAGCTTTATTACCACCATTGCTATAAATAGCCATATTAAAATATCCGCCTACTGAAAGGGGAATACCTATAGGCAGTAAATAATCAATACTTGCACTTACTGGAGGAAGAACAGTTTCACTGTAATAGGCAGTACCAAGACCAACACCAAGATTAATTAAGATGCTTGAATCTTTAATTCCATCAGCAGCGCTCATAAAATCGAAAGCGGAAGCTGAGCCAACGAACGCTACTAATATGAGCAGCGCAACAATAATTTTCTTTTTCATAAAGAAAACTCCTTTTGTTTTCCCATTTTTGCAATAACGGGCAATTAACATCTACCCGCCCTTTATGGGCGAAATTTACTTGAAATTGTTTATTTTTTAGCAAAATATTATTTTATGAAAATCATAAACTCTATGTTGCTTTTTACATAGATGAATGTTATACTTACAAACATGGAATATATTACAAGAGATATCGAGAAAGAATTAAAAAAAATCAGCGCTCAATTTCCGGTTACATTATTAACAGGTCCGCGGCAAACCGGAAAATCGACAATGCTTACGCATCTTTTTCCTAAATACCGGTATATCACATTCGATGACGCTTCTTTGCGTTTGTCTGCGAAAAAAGACCCAAGCGCTTTTGTGGATACATTGCAAACGCCTGTAATAATTGACGAAATACAATATGCGCCTGAAATCTTGCCGTACATTAAAATTAACGTTGATAAAAACCGGAAAAACGGTTCTTTTATTTTGACAGGATCCCAGGTTTTTAATGTTATGGCAGGGGTTACTGAATCTTTAGCGGGCAGAACATGCCTGTTTGAATTACTTCCATTTTCTTTTAACGAACTTGCGTCACAAAAAATAAAAGCGCAGGTAAAATATGAAAAACCTAATGATATAATAAATTGTTTTAATCAAATAATACGGGGATTTTATCCGGTTCCGAATACGGAGAAAACCGATATAAAATCTTTTTACGGCGCGTATCTTTCTTTATATATCGAAAGGGATGTGCGTCAAATTCAAAACATAAAAGATATTTCGTCTTTTGAAATATTTTTGCAAATACTTGCGGGCAGAGCAGGAAATCTTTTGAACATCGCGGATGTCGCTCAGGATTGCGGACTTGCTCCGGCGACATGTAAAACATGGCTGTCAATTTTAGAAAATTCCCGGATTGTTTACTTGCTGCGTCCGTGGTTTAGAAACTCCGCTAAGCGTTTGATAAAGAGTCCGAAAATTTATTTTACCGACACGGGACTTCTTACGTATTTGTTAAAATATTCCGACGCGCAAATATTGCAAGCCGGTCCCTTAATGGGCGCTGTTTTTGAAAACATGATTATAATGGAATTTTTGAAAAAGAAAATTAATTTTCGTCTTAACTCAGATTTATATTTTTACAGAGATTCAAACGGCGTAGAAGCGGACTTAGTTATAGATGATGGAAACGCAGTATCGTTATACGAAATTAAATCTTCAAAGACTCTTCGTCATGAAATGACCAAACCATTAAAACTAATAGATTCGGCGAACTCTACCGGTAATGATATATTCGGTAAATCTGTAAAAGTTAATAAATACCTTTTATCTTTCCATGAAAACAAACTCCCATTAGATGCAAACATAACAGCTTTACCGTGGTGGGAAATAATTTAATTTTTTACATTAATAAACAAAAAAAAAGACCCCTTTCGGGGTCATTTTTTTCAGCCTGTTGCTTGAATTAGAACTTGAGCGCTAAACCGAGTGAAGCGAATGTAAGCGCGCTATAACCAGCTTCCAGCCATACGCCGATAGCGTCTGTAAAGAAGAATCTAACTCCAACGCCTGCGCCGTAGTAGAATGTGTCATAGGTATAAGTAGCTTTATAAGGAGTAGACCAATATGTATATTCATTGGTTCTTTCCCAAAGCATATAACCTAAAACGACGTGAATATAAAGATCAAGATTCTTTAAGCCAAGGTCAATGTGCCATGCGCCTTTTAAGCCGAACGCCATGACTGTATCTTGATAATATCCGCGGTATGTTGATTTATTTCCATCACCGTTCAGGGCGAATGAAAAGAATCCGCCGAGTGAAAGAGGAATACCGATCGGAAGCATGTACTCAACGCTTGCTGTTAATGGAGGTATAATCATTTCATAAGGTGATAACGCGCCAATACCAACACCAATGTTAACAAAGATGCTTGAATCCTTAATTCCATCAGCTGCGCTCATAAAATCGAAAGCGGAAGCTGAGCCAACGAACGCTACTAATATGAGCAGCGCAACAATAATTTTCTTCTTCATAAAGAAAACTCCTTTTGTTTTCCCATTTTTGCAATAACGGGCAATTAACATCTACCCGCCCTTTATGGGCGGGGAAAAAGAGTTTGTCGCCTAAACATTAAATTAAAAAGCGAGTAACATTCATCTGGGAGGGGGGTATGCGCCAACGAAATTTATACGCAAGGTATAATGGCAGGGTACGGAAGCAGCGTAAAATGAAAAAATCTTTTGGGATAGAAAATATTCTGACAGCGATAGAGAAATCTGTTCTTAATTCGGATGATGCTTTTAAAATTGTGCAGAAATTGATGGAAAAAGAATTAATTAATATTACTGTGGAAAAATCAGGCAAAAAATCGGTATCTTTTTCGGAATTTCTGGGAAAATTCTGGGCATACGACAGTTCGCCTTATATTCGGGAGAAACTGGCATACGGACAAAGCATAGGAAAGCGGCATTGCTATGAAATGATCTGCCGTTTTAACCGTTATTGGAAACATCACTTCATTAATTACAGTCTGAACGAAATTACACGCCAGGATCTGAGAGATTTTTCCTTATCTCTCGCAGAAAGCGGACTGTCTCCGGCGTCGATTAATAAAATTATGACTGTAGGCATTACCTGTTTAACATGGGCTTTTAAGGAAGGTTTTATTCAAAATGATCCTACTGTCGGCTTAATCAGGTTTTCCGGAGAATCAAAAAAACGCGGCGTGCTTAAGCCAATCGAAGTTAAAGCGCTTTTTTCAGCGCGCTGGAAGGATAAACGCGCTTTTATAGGAAATCTTCTTGCCTGTACAACAGGAATGAGAAGCGGCGAAGTTCTTGCTGTAAGGCTGGAAGATATTGAAGATCGTGTTATAAATATCCGCCATTCATGGAGCGAATATGACGGTCTTAAGGCGCCAAAAAACGGCGAAGCTCGGTGCGTTCCTCTTTTACCGGAAGTAAAATTAAAATTACTTGAGTTAGTTGAAGAAAATCCGTTTGGCCCTGAAGGTTTTATTTTTTACAGCACCAATAAGGAAAAACCTATTTATAAAAATAATCTGTTAAACGGTTTGCATAACGCTTTATCCAGTATAGGCATAGACGCAGTTGAAAGAGGAATTGTTTTTCATTCATGGAGACATTATTTCGCCGCCCGGATGACAGATATAATGACGGCTGAACAGGTAAGCCGTATTACCGGTCATAAAAGTAAGGCGGTATTCAAAGAATATGCTAATCATATTATTGAAGAGAATCTTGAAGAAGCGGGCAAAATAAGCGCCAAAATTTTCGGGGAATTGATAAAATGGTGAAATTTACCACATATTATCATTATATCCCTATAATTTAAAAAAGTGTATACAAAAGTATACACTTTTTTAAATAGTACGATCTTACATTTTTTTACTATTTTAATATTACGGCTTATTGACAAAATATTTTTTTTTAGCTAGAATTTCAATATACTCCGTTGGAGTTATTCCCGCCCATAAAGGGCGGGTAGATGTTAATTGCCCGTTATTGCAAAAATGGGAAAACAAAAGGAGTTTTCTTTATGAAGAAGAAAATTATTGTTGCGCTGCTCATATTAGTAGCGTTCGTTGGCTCAGCTTCCGCTTTCGATTTTTTAAGCGCTGCTGATGGTATTAAGGATTCCAGTATCTTTATTAATCTTGGTGTCGGTTTCGGCGTTGGTACATATGCAGACGAAATCGTGCTCCCGCCCGTCCAGGCAAGCGTTGAATATCTGCTTCCTATCGGCATTCCCCTTTCAGTAGGCGGATTCTTCGAAATGGGTATTTGGAGTAATAACGGAAATGTTAATACTTATAATGGTAAATGGGATGAAACCAGAATGGCATTTGGCGGAAAAGTAAGCTGGCACGTTGATTTAGGTCTTAAGAATTTGGATCTTTATGTGAGCTTAAAATTAGGTTATATGCTTTGGTCAGTAGTAAACGAATATACATCATACTATTATGGTAAACAAAAAATTGAATCTAGTTATGACGATCTCTTTTATGGCTTCGCTCTTGGCGCAAGATATTTCTTCACAGAGGCCATTGGTATTTACCTTGAAGCCGGATACAGCCTTGTATCATTTGTTAACCTCGGTTTAGCAGTAAAGTTCTAATTCAAGCAACAGGTTAAAAAAAATGACCCCGAAAGGGGTCTTTTTTTTATTAGTAAGCCGCGTTAATTGTCAAAAACATCAACACCTTCTTTCTTTTTTAAAAACCTTGATACGCCGTATGTAAACGGTGTCACTAACGCTTCAATGCCGACTTTTAAAATATAATTGGTTATCACAAGAGACCAAAAAATCTCCCAGACAAAAACGCCTGTGAGCGTTGCGATAAAAACAAAAATCATTGTGTCCAGCAATTGCCCGGCAAGCGAAGATCCGATCGTGCGCATCCAGAGAAAGCGCCCTTTCATTTTAACTTTTAGTTTTGAAAGAATCGCCGCATTGGAAAATTCCCCCGCAAGGTACGCCGCAAGGCTCGCAAGCACAATGCCGCCGTAACTCATTCCGCCCAGAATGGCGTTATAAGCGCCGCTGCCTGCCTGTTCTTCCCACAATGTTTCACCCGGCATCACGCCAAGCAGAAAGAAAACGCCTGTGGTAAGCGCCATAGCCGCAAACCCCGTTAAAATAACGCGCCGCGCGGTTTTAAAGCCGTACACCTCTGTGAGCACATCTCCAAGCACATAAACAAAAGGAAAAAGAATAGTACCGCCGTCAAAAACAAGCGGAATAGAAAAAAGCGATATTCCAAGATCGGCAATTTTAGCCGAAGAGGCAATATTACTGACGATTAGAATCCCGACAAAAAAAGACGCAACCACATCAAGATACTTGAAGGAAGTTGGCTGAGAAAGCTGATTGTTCATTAAGTTCTCCTTGTTTTGTTAAAGCGGGTTAGCTAGGATACCGCTGTTTCCGGGCGCGCCGCTCATTCTGAGCATCCGCGCCCTCTTCATCTTATTATAAGCTTACGCCCATTTAATAAATCCGCTTCTGTATGGATGAATTAAAGCTTCGTGTTTGGGTAAAATCCTGACTGTGTGCCCCTGCATTCCTGTGTCTACACATTCGATGCGAACCTGATACAGATTTAAGTTGCCTTCGCTCTTTATCCATTTCATTTCGGTTTTTCTGGCGTGGGTAATATCGCTGTTTTGGTTCGATACTGTGCCGTGGTAGAGTTCTACCTGCAGCTCATCAGGTTTTATGCTGCCCAGTTCGAGGAAAGCCGTTACAGTGAGCATGTCGCCGCGCTGCATTACGGGTTTGGCGTTGGATTCAATTTTTTGAATCTTTAAGCCTGCCCATGATTGCTGCAGTTTGTGGAAATATCCGGCAAGCGATTTAGATTCGGCGTAATCGTCTTTGCTGAAACGGCGGTAGTTTTTAAGCGCCGGGAAGTAGAACTGATTCGAGTAGTCCATCAGCATGCGGTGGGATGCCATCGACTGGCCAATCTGCATCATGCAGTCTTTCATCATTTTAATCCATTCGCGTGGTAAGCCGTCGCGGCCTCTGTTGTAGAACATCGGAACAATTTCGCGTTCAAGAAGATCATATAACGCTTTGCTTTCAACATCGTCCTGAAGTTTTTCATCGATGTACTGCTCGCCGTGACCGATTGCCCAGCCGACTTCGGCATTGTAGGCTTCGTCCCACCAGCCGTCCAAAATTGAACAGTTAAGAACGCCGTTCATCGCGGCCTTCATGCCGCTGGTTCCCGACGCTTCCATCGGGCGGCGCGGGGTGTTAAGCCATACGTCTCCGCCGGATGTTAAATATTTCGCGACATTGATATCGTAGTTTTCTACGAATACTATGCGGCTTGAAACATCGTATTTATCCGCAAAGTGGATAATATCGCGGATTAAATCTTTACCGGGCATATCATGCGGATGCGCTTTACCGGCGAAAATTAACTGAACGGGGCGGTCGTTGTCTCTTACCAAACGAAGCAGACGTTCAGGATCGCGAAGCAGAAGGTTACCGCGTTTATAAGTCGCGAACCGGCGCGCAAAACAAAGAGTCAGCGCGTAGGGAGAAAGAAGGTCGTCCGCCTGGCGGATACGCCTTTCCATCGCTCCTGTGCGTTTATACTGTTCGCGTACGCGATCGCGCACAAAAGCGACGAGGCGTTCGCGGCGGCGCTCGTGAGTGCGCCACAGTTCTTCATCGGAGATACGCTCCATACGTTCCCAGATTTTAAGATCGGTGGGTCTGTCTTCAAATTGCGGCCCGAAATATCGATCTAAAAGATCCAGCATCCCGGAAGAAATCCATGTGCGGGTATGAACGCCGTTTGTAACGTGTCCTATCGGAACTTCGTTAATCGGAAGCCCCGGCCACAAGCCTTTCCACATATCGCGGGAAACAACGCCGTGAAGCGCGGCAACGCCGTTGGCATAGGCTGCCATCTTCAGAGCAAGAACAGTTAAACAGAAAGATTCGCGCTCATCGTTCGGCTCGATTCTTCCAAGACCCAAAAATTCTTTCCATGAAATGCCAAGAACCTGGGGGAGAGAACGGAAATATTTTTCCATCATCGGAATATCAAAACGTTCGTTTCCGGCCGGAACCGGCGTGTGGGTTGTAAAAATATTTGTAGGCCAAATTGCCTCGCGCGCTTCTTCGAAGGTGAAACCTTTTTCGCCCATAATTTCACGGATACGTTCCAGCCCGAGGAACGCCGCGTGACCTTCGTTCATGTGAGTAGCCGCGGGATTGATGCCTAATGCGCGTAACGCGCGGATGCCGCCGATACCCAAAAGGATTTCCTGCTGCATTCTAACTTCTTTATCGCCGCCGTAAAGCGCCGCGGTAATATTGCGGATATCCTGAGCGTTTTCTTCGATGTTAGTATCTAATAAATACAGTGAAGATCTGCCGACTTTAACTTCCCAAATTTGAGCGACAGCCTGCCGCCCCGCTAGATCCACAGAAATTTTCAGAGGATGACCGTCTTTACCGATTTTCTTTTCGACAGGCATATTGTACCAGTCGTTCTCAGGATAACTTTCCTGCTGGAAGCCGTCGGCGTTCAGCATTTGTTTAAAGTATCCCTGTCTGTATAAAAGCCCAATCCCGACGAGGGGCAAGCCCAAGTCTGAAGAAGTTTTCATGTGATCGCCTGAGAGAATTCCAAGACCGCCTGAATAAATGGGAAGCGACGCGTCCATGCCGTATTCCATTGAGAAATACGCCACAACATCTTTATGGCTTCCGCGGTACCATGTCTCGCCTTTTTTATAGCGTTGGAACCTGTCGTAGACTTCTTTTAAAGCAGCCAGATAGGAATCGTCCTTGGCAGCCTGCGCGAGCCTTTCCTGACTTACCATACCCAAAGTCCGCACAGGACTCTGTTTAGATTCAAGCCAACTGTCATAATCCAGCCTGATATAAAGCTGAACCGCGTCATAATTCCATGATAACCAGAGATTACGGGCAATCTCTTCCAAAGGCTTCAACACCGGGGGAAGCTTTGGCTTAACTGTATATGTAGATATGTTCATATGTTAAGTTTATGGGGGAATTTGATAGCTGTCAACTGAAAATATGTAATAAATTGAGTCTTATTTAGCCGATTTTAATGCTCATCCTACCGGCAACCTTGTAAATCTTCGATAAAAACACAATTACACACCATTTTTACAGCATTTCAGAGAGCGATATTATATGTTATTTCCCATTAATTATGTATTAATACGATATTTTTTCAAAAAAAGCTATATTAATTCCAGCCATAATAAATATAAAAGCCTCTCATAATTCCAATACATTATTAAACGCTCTGTGGCAAAAATAATAATTTCGACCAATTTAAGAAAATTATTATAATATTTTAACAGTTGACAAATTTAAATACCCATAGCTAAAATATTTTAACAAATAAATACGGAGGTTTTTTATGATTTTTTTGAAGAGAATATTTTTACCAATTTTGATGGTACTGTTGCTAAGCATTGGGGCAATTAGCTGCGACCCCCCCGAAGAAGGCGGCGGAGATGAGGATTCTTCCTTCCCATCGGATTTTCCTGATACTTTAATTGAAACACTTGAAGACAAGGGAATACCAAGTTTTATTGGCCCTGAAAATTTGGAGTATAGCGGATCTTTAGTAACTGGCGGAAATATTTTTATATCTTGGGAAGACGCAACTGAAGATCATTTTAATGCGTACGCATTAGCATGGGAGAGTGAAAGTGCAAGAACTGTTGCAATGACTGATAAATATAAAGTTATCACAGATAAGTTTGATGCTTTAAGTTATGCAGTTATTTCATTTTATGAAACAGCAGGCACTGATGTAGATGGCTTATTTCCAATAAATGCAAATAGTATTATTTTTTATGGACAAGTCCAATAGTGTTATAATTTTAGAGGTTACGATCTGACAGTAACCTCTATTTTTATATGTTATAACAAATTTTTAATGTTATAACAAAAAATATTTTTCAAGGAGAAAGAGATGAAGAAAATTGTTTTAGTTTTTGTGTTACTTTTTGCAGTAACAGGCGCGGCGCAGTTGTTTGCACAAGCCGCTGATTTCAGTACATTACCATCAGGTAGTTGGCTGGACACCACCTATAATGGCACTTGGACATTCTCATCAAGCGGAATTACAATCAAATGCAATGCCACAGGCGCATCTAACACTTTTACAACAAGAAACATACAAGACTTAAAGGCGGTAAGGAGCGGCGCTTCGGCTGGTATCAGCTTTGCAAGCTCAACATTCGGTAAAACATATAGTTTTTTCCCAAATGTTGACGGTTCAATAACACTGGTGATTGATAGAACAGGTCAGACTCAGTACAGTATTAAAATGAATAAACAATAAATTATCAGTTGGTGTCAGTCACCTACGCTACTAATAGCGTGGTAAAATCATTATGAGACGCTATATACAGCGTAGGTGACTGACACCTTATTTTTTTATACCAGTTTTCTTATCTATAACTTCGTCTAAAAAGGTAATAAATTTTTTATATCCTTCCGATTTTTCATCAAATGTGGGTTTGTCCACGATTAAATCTTTCATTATTACGAGCAATTGCGTCTGCATACTATTCATTTCATTAACGTTGCATAGATTTATTATTGTATGATATTTAATTGTCATAATTTTTTTATTAGTTTTTTCTAAAAGCGCCTGTAATATACTTGTATAGCGTCCAAGGTTGTTCTCTATCTTTATTTTAATAGCGGGTATTAAAACCTCATTTTCTCCATAACTGTTAATACTTGCAATGTATGGGAATGATTTAGATAAATCTTCCATCAGTTTAACAGTGCTTTGCCGGGTTAACACTTCAATAAGTTTAATATTGGAATCGGCAGGTAAATAATATTTTTTATTTATTTCAGCTATTTTCATGTGAAGGTCTTTGAAGCTTGTATACGTTATCATTACTTACACCTTTCCGCTGTCTTAAAATAATAAACAATTTAATAATTTTCTATGTACTCAATAATTTTTTCAAAATTTTCTTTTTTTTGCTCAATTGAAATGTCATCGCCCATAGTTCTTACACTTTGAATCTGTGAGGATAATTGTGATTTTACTATATCCTGCTCCTTTTTACGAAGCCGTTTTAATAATACATTTAATTTTTCATTGATTATCCTTAAATAAGTGTCATATAAAAGCTCCTCAAGATGCCCAAGGTATCGTTCTAACTGTCTTGTAATTTTGGTTCTAGAATCATCATTTAGAACACCGTTTTCGCGGTTAAAATATTCAAGAGCTTTCTCAAGATGAGAATGAGCGTCACGCATCGCTATCATATATATAACGGAAATTTCTTTATTACTTTCTTCCAGATACAATATATTACAGGCGGCGGGAGTATAATAAACTTTATTTATATAGCTTACTTTATCAAGAATATCTTGAAGATTCTGATAATCATCCAGCCTTAAGACGTCACTCACAGCGCCTCTACCGCTTTCAGAAATTTATCATTACTAGGTGTTTCTGTAAATTTTATAGCTTCTTTTCTGGTTTTTGGCTTTTTTCCCAAAAGCTGATAACCAAACCCAACGCCGGTATAATTATAGCGACTGGTATTCATTTCCTCTTGTATTTCCGTTAGAGTCTTTTCTTCGAGTTTCTTGCTAATTTCTTTTATTCTGGTTTTATAATTAGCCATAATTTTCTTTTAACCATCCCTTCCTCAAATTTTAACCCTAGGCACAACGTGCCCTTGATACCTATCCTTATACAATTAAGCAGTCGTCATTACCATCTTTGCGCGTCCGCACTTTAAAAATACTCGAGGCTTTTTTATTGGCTTTATTAACACAAAGACCCGCTCTAACCGTCCCGTTAGAGCAAATTTTCGAGAAAAAACGCAGGAATTCGCCTTTTTCCATTTTTGAGGCGTCAGTTTATCCTTGACTCGACGCTCCCCCATTTATTTACCGTAAGTAAACCGGTAAAATATCCATGTTCTTAGCCATTGCTCCTCAACGACTACTCTCTTTTGCCCAAAATACAGGGGGCTTCATACAGAGACAACCTTGGGCATTATACCCCCAAGGTACCAAAGATTTTTCGTCCCCCCTCCCGTTCTGAAAAATCTTAACTTTACTGTACGGTCGTGCCTTCGTATCGCGGTCAATAGTTATTTTTAAAATAATGAAGAATTCTATCATTTTGCACAAAAACAGTCAAGCTGTTTTTTCATATATGCATATAATATATTATACACATATTATACATTTATTTCCAGATTCATCGCATCCTTTTACTATTTTTGAACCCTTATAGTCAATTATCGGAAACTATAATCTTTGCTTAATACTGTACTAAAAGCCGATAATACCCTATCTTAGCGGTAATGTTCCCGGCAGTTCCAGTTTTAATGTTTCGCCGCTGAAAATCGGAATCCCGAAATCACAGGATATATTCAATAAACTGGAGACCTCTCTCGCCGTTACAAGCGACGCGAAACTTCGAAGCAGATCCGCGTAGGTAACTACAAGGCGGAAATTTAGAGGCGTTACGGCGGACGGCGCAAGAGGAGCCTCGCTTTCCACAACACCCTTGATGAACGAGTTCCGGTTCAGCGAATAATCATAATTGATTTTCGGCGACGGAAGTTCAAATACATTCGGGTTTTCAATGTCGATGGAGACAAGCAGTTCCGCTCTTGTTGCGTCTCGTTTGTCCAGAGTTATGGCTGGCTTGCTGAAACGAGGAAGCTGCGGAAGGGGAAGCGCTCCTTCATAATCAAAATTAAAAACTTTTTCGCCGATTACAGGAAAATTAAAGCTAACAGCAAGGGCGACTTTGTAGCCAACATCCTTACTCCCCTTCAGTGATTTAAAAGCGTTTAAAACTTGCAGATAATCAAGGCTCACGGGCACTTCAATAACACTCGTGTTACGCGCCCTGACACGGCTGCCGCTTGATAGAGTTCCGTTCAAAAAAGAATTGGAATTGATGAATACCCGCCAGTCGGTTTGCGGGAAGGGAAGTTCGAAAGAGTTGACGTTCTGCACCGCAACTTTACAGAGCAGATTCGCGCTGTTAAAGGTGATATTTGTAAGATCCACAGATTGAAGAGAAACATTCGGCTCTTGAAACGCGGCCATCAGTGTTTCACACGTTGTGAACGTAAAAACGGCGTAAACGGCGATTATTAAAAATAAAAACTTTTTCATAATCTACTTTATGTCGTTTTCAGCGGCAGGTCAAGAGAAAATTTGCAAAACCGCCGCCCCGTAAGCGTTTAAAACCAACTCATGCCCGTCTTTGGCAAAAAGCGATGAAACATCTTCATTTGTAATCAGCACATTAGCGTTTATAAAGCGTTCGGGCAGAGATATTACTCTTTCTTTATGCGAAAAATTACAAGCTATAAACAGTTCCTCCGCGCGCAGGTAGATAAATAAATCGGGGTCATCGGGCTGTAATAGTGTAAAATTTCCAGCAGTGATGACATCGCAAGTTTTACGCAGCCGGATTAATTTTTGATAAAACTTGAAAACTGAATCTTCACGGCGGATTTGCTCTTCTGCGTTGATTTCGCGGTAATTGGGGTTTATCATAATCCACGGTTCGCAATGTGAACCTGGTTCACAGGATGAAAAACCCGCGTTGGCTTCGCCGTTCCAGTGCATTGGAGTACGCGAATTGTCGCGGCTTTTAAGGCTCATATAACGGAGCATGTCTTCTTTCGCAATTTGTTTTTTCTCAAGCACAAGGGTATTGTACGCATTGATACTTTCCAAATCGCGGTAATCGCTGATTTCTTTGAATGGACAGTTTGTCATTCCAAGTTCTTCACCCTGATAAATGAAGGGTGTGCCTTGCATAAAATGAAGACAGGCGGCAAGCATTTTTGCGGACTTCTCGCGGAACTCGCCGCTGCAGCCGAGGCGGGATACTATGCGCGGCTGGTCGTGGTTACACCAATAAAGGCTGTTCCATGCGCGGTTATAAAGTTTGTATTGCCAGCGGGCAAGAACTTCTTTTAATTCTGTTAAAATGATTTTTCGATCGTTCCATTTGAAAGTTTCTCCGCCGTCCAGTTCGACCGTCTCAAATTGAAACACCATATCAAGTTCGCTGCCGTCCGCGTTAGCATATTGAATAGCTCCGTCTGCCGTAACGCCGCCGGTTTCACCGACTGTCATCACATCGTACTTCGACAGAACTTCGTTTCGCATCTCTTTTAAAAATTTATGAACGCGCGGACCGTTGGGAATGATCTTCTTTATATCGCCGTCAGAAAAATCCTCAGGCTTGGATATAAAACTGATTGCGTCTAAACGAAAGCCGTCGACTCCCTTGTCCAGCCACCAGCGCATCATGTTGTAAATCTCTTTTCGTAGATCAGGATTTTCCCAGTTTAAATCGGGCTGATGAGGAGAAAAACAATTTAAATAATACTGATCTGTCGCCTCATCTTTTGTCCATGCCGATCCGCCGAACCACGCGATCCAGTCATTGGGAGGGCCGCCGTTTTTGCCGTCCCGCCAGCAGTAGTAACCGCGTTTGGGATTATCCTTGCTTGAACGGCTTTCCAAAAACCACGGGTGTTCGTTCGATGAATGGTTAACGACTAAATCCATAACGATTTTTAAACCCATGCCGTGCGCTTTTTCAAGCAGGTTGTTAAAATCATCCATCGTTCCGAACTCAGGATTAATCGCCTTATAATCGCTGATATCGTAGCCGTTATCACGCATCGGGCTTTTGTAAAGCGGAGATATCCAGATTACATCGATGCCCAGCTCTTTTAGGTAGCCGAGCTTCGATGCAATTCCGTTAATGTCGCCGATCCCGTCTCCGTTTGAATCGCAAAAACTGCGCGGATAAATCTGGTATACCGACGTCTTTTTCCACCAATCGCTTTTCACTATCTATCCCTTAACAGCTCCGTCCACAATTCCTTTAATAATGTGTTTTTGCAAAATTAAGAACATAACGACAACAGGCAGCATTGTAAGTAAAGTCGCGGTAAGAATCAAATCCCATTTTTTAACAAATGAGCCTACAAAACTGGCTACCGCAAGCGGCAGCGTCTGCACATCGTTTCCGGAGCCAAGAACCATCAAAGGCAGAAGGTAGTCGTTCCAAATCCATATGCTGTTTAGAATCACAATGGTTACGGTAATGGGCGTAAGTATCGGAAAAACAATTTTAAAGAACACGGCAGGTTTTGTGCAGCCATCGATAGTTGCCGCTTCTTCAAGTTCAAGCGGAACGGATTTTATAAAACCGTGATACAGAAAAATCGAGAGAGACGAGCCGAAACCGATGTAAGCCAAAATTATTCCCGGATAATTTTGAAGCAGACGGAACTGCGTTTGAAAAAGACCGAGTTTAACTTCCAGCAGGTGAAGCCACGATAATAACGGGAACATAACCACCTGAAACGGTATAACCATTGCCGCGACAAAAACCATGAAAATCACGTTTGAAAGAACTGTTTTTGTCCTCACCAAAACCCATGCCGCCATCGAAGAGAACAGAACAAGCAAAGCGACAGAGGTTACCGTTATTAAAATAGAAGAAACAAACGAGGAGCCGTAACGAACATTGGGGCTTTCCATTACAGTTTTTATATTGATAAATAACTGCGAAAAATCCTTTGGGAACGAAAGCGGGTTCATAATAATCTGAAGCGATGGTTTGGATGAATTAATTAATACCAGCGCGAAGGGAAGCATATAAATCAGGAATAATAAAATTGCAACGGCTTCTAAAATATAATATTTTTTAGCTTTCATCACATTTCTATCTCCCTCTTTTTGTTAGCGCGCACTTGTATAAGCGAAATGGCGGCAAGCACAACGAAGAAGATAATTGCCTTGGATTGACCCTGCGCAAGCTGACGGTACGCAAAAGCGGTTTGGTAGATATTCAATGCAAGGAATTCATTTGTCATTATCGCCCTGTCCATGAACATGCCGGAAGGGCCTCCGGCTGTAAGAGCGAAGTTTACATCGAACTGTTTAAACGAATTAACAAGCGTAAGGAACATTGAAACGGTAAACGCCGGCGCGACAAGCGGGAAAACAATGTGTTTAAGGCGCTGACCGTAATTTACGCCGTCAATCTCGGCAGCCTCAATTAACGAATCGGGGATGCCTTGAATTGAAGCGACATAGATCATCATTATGTAGCCTGCGTACTGCCATGTGCCGACAATAACAATTGCGAGAAGAGCCATATATCTGTTTGCGAGGAACAGGTTATCTTTCAGCCATAAAAATCCAATCGCTTCGCCGAGCGATGGAATGGCATTGTTAAAAATAAACTGCCAGATATAGCCGAGTATAAGGCCGCCGATTAAGTTGGGAAGAAAGAAACCCGCGCGGTAAATGCCGTTTAATTTCAATTTACCCGTAACAAGCAGAGCCATAAAAAACGCGCAGACGTTCAGCACGATAATATTCATTACGGCATAGGCGACAGTCACTAAAAATGAATGAAGGAATGTAATGTCCGCAAAAACGGCAAAATAATTTTTAAGCCCCACCCACTTTACTTCGGTTCCGGAAATAGCGTTCCAGTCTGTAAACGAATAATATATTCCCATAATAAAAGGAATAATAATAACCATTATAAAGGCAAAAACCGAGGGGAACAGAAACAGACAAAACAAAAGATTGCTTCTGAATTTTCCCCCGGGTTTTTTAAAAAGTGTTTTTATCAAATTGGCCTACTTTAAACCGCTTACAGAATTTGTAAATAATCTTACAAACTCCGCGACGCCAATCTGTCCCGATGCCATCTGGTGGAATATCGGTCCGAGAGTATTCATGCCAAAACCGTCCGGCATTTCATTCTGCTGCCATGCGTAAATTTTGCCTTTGTTAGCCCACTCCTGAACAGCTTGAGACAACTGCCCTGAGGGTTTGTAAGTGACGGATTTGAACGCAGGCACCATTCCGGCTTTATTAACCATGTAGTCATGCCCTTCCGGCGTGCTTGCCATCGCGATTAGGAATTTTTTAGCTTCTTCAATATTTTTAGATTTCGCGTTAATCAGATACCACGACGGAGCGCCGACAAAAATACCGTCTGTGTTTTCATCCAGATACGCGTGAGGAACGTAACCCATTTCAAATGTTATACCCAGGTCCTGGAAAGTCGGATCCGTCCAATTGCCCTGATGAATAAAAACAGTTTTTCCGATTGCGTAATCGCCGAGCTGCTGATCATAACCGCCTGTAAGCAGAGTGTTTCTATTTGAGTATCTGAAAAGCAGGTTATAGTATTCGGCGAATTTTGTAAGACGCGCGTTATCAACCTGACCGTTCAGCATCATGTCTATAATTCTTGTTGAGTGGTTATACGGCAGACCAAGAGTAAGGTAGGCGTTTACGCCGTGAAGCCCCGTAACCCATGTCATTCCGGGACCCGCAACCATTGATACAACAGCGTCGATACCCAGCTGGCTTTTCATTGAATCAATTCTTTCAAAAGCCGCTTTAATTGCCGCCGCGTTTGTCAGAGTATCAGGATTGACGCCCGTTCTTGCAAGAAGCGCTTTGTTATAACCCAGACCCCATCCTTCGACAGCGACGGGGAAACCAATGATATTGCCGTCAGCAGGATCGACATAAGCTACATCGGTATCTTTAACCCACGGCTCATTTGAAAGGTCTGCGATTCTGCCCGAACGCTTTGCGTCTTCGTATCCGGCCTTGCCCTCAATTACAAAAATTTCAGGTTCGGTGCCGGAATTAAACATCGCCGCAATGTTCGGCGCATAAGGAGTTTCGCCGCCGAAACTCCTTACAACAACTTTAATGCCCGATTGTTTTTCATATACAGCCGCATAACCTTTCAATGCCGCGTCAATTTCAATCTTATTACTGATAAGAGTAATTTCCGAGCCGCTTTGCGTCCTTATACACGACGAAAAAACGGCTGCAATCATCAATATTGAGATTGCAATAATAATAGTTCTTTTCATAGTTCTTTCCATCCTTAAAAACAAAATATGTATAAGGATAAACCGCTATGTTGAAAGCTGTCAAACTAAATCAAACACAATATATAATAATATAATATAATAAATAAGAATAAACTCATAAACAAGTAATTTTGTTACAAGCGACAATTAAGCGACATACGACTCCAATCTTTCCGCTCTTATCGGATTACGAAGCCTCATTAACGCTTTTTCTTCTATCTGGCGGATACGCTCTTTGCTCAGATTGTAACGCGCGCCTATTTCATTCAAAGACATCGCCTGCCTTCCAAGGCCGTAATGGCAGCGGATAATATCGGCTTCATCGTCATCCAGAGTATCAAGAACATTATCAATATCGGTTTTCATCAAACTATGCTCTGCGTATTTTTCGGGAGTTACATACATATCATCTTCGATAAATTCTTTTAACGGAACATCCCTGTCGCTTACGGGATTATCAAGTGAAAGTATTTCTCTCGAAATATTTATGATGTCAGAAACGCGGGATTTTTCCATGCTTAAAATATCCGCAATTTCCTTAACCTCATCGTCATGTGACATTTGTTTTTCCACCATTTTTCCCGCTTTTTCAATTTTAACAAGATCGGCGGCGCGGTTTACGGGAAGCCGGATCATTCTGGACTTCTCGCATAAAGCGCTCATGATTGCCTGGCGAATCCACCAGACCGCGTATGAAATAAAATGGTATCCTTTATTGACATCAAAGCGATCCGCCGCGTTGATAAGTCCAATATTGCCTTCGCTTATGAGGTCATCGAGAGGTAAACCGAGACCTTGATATTTTTTTGCTACCGTAATAACAAAACGCAGATTGGCATTAACAAGCTTTTCTCTCGCTTTTTTGCTGCCAGCCGCTGCCATTCGGGCAGTTGTTTCCTCTTCTTCCCTGGTTAACATGGGAATGCAATTTATTTCGCTCAGGTAAATTGCGAGGTTATCTTTTGATTCTTTGGTTCTTCCCTTTTCTGTCATATTTTCCACCTTTTATAACTAATTAATAGCAAGAATCGTGCCAAGTTAATTTTTTAGTAAAATTGGAGGTTTTCGGGTATTATATGCAGATTTATGCAAATATATTTCACTCTATCAGGAGAAAAAGATACAAGGTCAAAAATGCGCCAATTTACTGTGTCATTTTGATACAGTAAACATATGATCTTGATTATTGTGAAAATTTTGAATATGATTACTATAGTCAGGATATTTGTTTTAAAGGCAGGTTAGCTATTATGAATTCTACTCCCGAACTGGTTGTGGATGAAGAAAAAATTAAAAAAGCCATACAGTCCGGTCTTCCGCTTACAATAACGACATATACTCTCCCAAAAGAAATTGAAATCTACATAGAACAGGTAACCGATGTTTTTCTAAGACAGATGAATCAAATTAAATTAAAGGATTACATCATTTACTGCATACAAGAACTTGTCGTTAACGCGAAAAAGGCAAATACGAAACGCGTTTATTTTTCGGAACGCGGTTTAAACATAAATAACGACGCTGATTACGAAGCCGGAATGAAAACTTTCAAGCAGGATACCATAAGCAACATAGCGCATTATCTTCAGCTTCAAAAAGAAAAAGGTTATTACATAAAAGTTATTTTACAGGTTAAAAGAAACACGATTCTTGTTGAAATACGCAACAATGTTACGGCGACAAAAAAAGAGCGTCTTCGTATTCAGGATAAAATGGCAAGGTCGAGGCAATACGGCAGTTTGGAAGACGCTCTCGCTCAGGTGCTTGATGATTCCGAAGGCGCGGGGCTTGGGCTTGTAATACTTGTATTGATGCTTAAAAAACTGGGGCTTGACGATGACGCGTTTACAATGAAAACGACAGAAAAATGCACAATCGCAAGCATTCAAATTCCGCTTGATCAGGCGACTGTAAAAGGCATGACCGTTCTTTCCGAGGAAATCGCGCAGAGTATTAACAGTCTGCCCCAGTTCCCGGAAAATATTTTAACGATTCAAAAACTTATTAACGATCCTGATTCCGATATGCCGAAGATCGCAAGACAAATATCGATGGATCCGGCGCTTACCGCAGACCTGTTAAAAATTGTTAACTCCGCGCAGTATATGCTGTCTAAAAAGGTTGATAATATTTCCGACGCCGTAAAAATGATCGGCATTAAGGGAATTAAAAACCTGCTTTACTCATACGGAACGCAGAAAATTCTCGGCGATGATACAATCGACAAAAAGAAACTTTGGGAACATTCGTACAAAACCGCTTTTTACGCTTTCAACCTTGCGAAGAATTTCAAAAACGATCAAAGCCTTTTGGACGATGTTTATGTCGGCGGAATGTTACACGACATGGGAAAAATCATTTTTTCCAATGTGCATCCGGATCTGTTAGCCAGAGTAAAGGGTATCTGTTCCGACAAGAACCTTCCGGCATCCACCTTTGAAGATCTTTCCGCTGGCCTAAATCACGCTGAACTCGGCGCTCTTATCGCCGAAAAATGGAACTTCCCGGACAAGCTCGTCGCGGCGATTCGTTTCCACCACGATCCGGAATCCGCTCCGCTGGACTGCAAAGATTTGGTAGACACGGTATATCTCGCAAACATGTTCTGCGAATACGAGAATAAAAATGTCTCTTACGATCAATTCGATTTGGGACCTCTTGAAAACTTCAGATTCAACAGCCAGAAGCAGGTTGATACTTTAATCGAACGCCTCTCACAAGGCTTCATGAGAGAAGGACAGTTTTAACCTATGTTTCTTAAGCGGCTCTCCATCCTCGGTTTCAAATCTTTTGCGGACCGGACAGATATTGAATTTAACGACGGCATCACTGCTCTTTTGGGTCCTAACGGCTGCGGAAAATCCAATGTTGTGGACGCGGTTAAGTGGGTTTTGGGCGAACACGCGATCAAATCCCTGCGCGCGGAGAAAATGGAAGATGTTATTTTCAGCGGCACAGAATCGCGAAAACCGCTCAATGTAGCTGAAGTCGCGCTGAGTATCGCGAACGAAACCGGCCTTTTGCCGATGGATATGCCGGAGATAGAAATAAAACGAAGGCTCTACAGATCAGGAGAAAGCGAATATTTTATCAACGGCGCGCAGGTGCGGTTAAAAGATATACGCGAGCTTTTTTGGGATACCGGCGTCGGCAAGACCGCCTACTCCGTAATGGAGCAAGGAAAAATCGATCAGATACTTTCTTCCAAACCGGAGGAAAGACGTTATCTTTTCGAGGAAGCAGCCGGCATTACGCGTTACCGTGAACGGGGAGCGGAAGCGGAGCGCAACCTTGCCAAAACCGAAGAAAATGTGCGCCAGGTGGAATTAATATTAAACGAAGTAAGGCGCTCCCACGACAGTTTGAAAGTTCAATCGGAAAAAACGCTGAAATACCGCACGCTGCGCGATGAGATTTTTAATTATGAGCTTGATATTCAATTGCTGCGTTTAAAGCAATTCAGATACGAAAGAGACGAAAAAAATGAAACGCTGAGGCGCAGAGCGGAAGACCGTGACAGAATCCGCGCGGAAATGGAAGCGGAAAATAAAGCGCTGGAAGCGAACATGGACGAAGTAAACTCCATGGAAGCGCGTCTTGTGGAACTGCAAAAAAACATTTACGGCCTTGCGCTGGAAAAAAACGCGAAAGAAAACGAAGTGCGCCTGTTCAATGAACAGCGCAATGAAAATAAAATAAAGATAGGTCAGAACGAAGAGCGCGAAAAGCAGGCGATTCAAAAAATAACAGAATTGAATAATGACGCGTCCGGGCAGGATTCGATCGTACAGGATCTGAAAAAACAATGCGAAAGCATAGAAGAGAATATCCGCTCCTTTGAAGAAAACATTCAACTCTCCGCGGGGCGCATCAGCGAAAACGAAAAAGAATCGAAAAGAGCCGAGGCGGATATTCTTGGCATCGAGAAACAATTACTGGAACATGAAAAAGAACTTGCGAAAATAACAGACGATATTGTCGCCGAGCTTGACGCCGGCTTAACAAAAGCGGGTTACTCCGCGGCAGAACGCAAAAGCGCGGAAGCTGCTTTACATGAAACTCTGAGCAAACTGCGCACGCTTTTATCGGGCAGGGAAGCTTTAATACGCGACCTTGTCTCCGCGGCAGAAAGAACCGGCGGCGTGGATGCCGCGGAAATCGGACGCATAACCGACGCTCTGCTTGCGGGTTTAGTCGAAGCCGCCGCCGGAGCGGATAAAGCTATCGAATTGTTTAACAGCTACCGCGAAGCGTCTCCCGTTTTCATCGACGAGTTCCTGGCTCCTCAGGGAATAATTACCAAAAAACGCGCATTGGATGAACAGATACGGGCTTCCAAAAGCGGCATCGAAGAGAGACGGCTGCGGATCAAAACTTTACATGAAGATAATGTCAGCTTGATGGCGAAAATCGACGAATACCGCGCAACTTTGGAAAACATGAAAGTCAACCGCGCGCAGATGAATGCCCGCGCTCAGTCCGCGCAGGAACAGGCAAAACTGATAAGACGCGAACTTTCAGGGCAGGAATCGTTATTAAAAAACATCCGCGACGAACTTTCTCTTTACAGGCAGAGACTTGAGGAAATTGACGGACGTATTGCCTCAGTTCAAACGCTTATCGCGGACATTGAAGAAAAAACAAAGGCATTTTCCGCCGAACTTGAAAAACTGGAAAAAGATATCCGTAAAAGAAATGATAATGTCGCGGGAAAAAAGGTTGTTATCAACAAAAGAATGGCGGAACTCAGCAAGGTTCAGGAAGCGCTGGAAAAAATCCATCTTGAACTTGTGCAGTCCGAGATGGAGATTAAAAACACTCAGGAAAATTTCAGGGAAACCCATTCCAGGGATTTAATGGAATTTGAGGAGCGCATATTCAACATTACCGCTGCTCCCGCCGCGCTGAAAGAAAAACTTGCATCATCGCGCACAAAGATGAAAGAGTTAGGATCTGTAAACTTGATGGCCCCGGAAGAATACGCGGAAACAAAACAACGCTACGATTTCTTAAGCGGACAGATGGCAGACCTTGAAAAAGCGCGTAAAGATCTGGAAGATTTAACAGCGGAAATAAGGCAGGAATCTTCGCAATTATTCCTTGACACATACAACCGCATTAAGAAAAATTTCCACAACATGTTCAGGCGTCTCTTCGGCGGCGGACGCGCGGAACTGCGTCTTTCAGACCCTAACCATGTGCTGGAATCGGGCATTGAAATTCTTGCGCAGCCGCCGGGAAAGAAGCTGGAACATTTAAGCCTGCTCTCGGGCGGCGAATGTTCAATGACAGCCGTCGCGCTTTTATTTGCTACCTATATGGTAAAACCAAGCCCCTTCTGCCTGTTAGACGAAATTGACGCCGCTCTGGACGAACAGAACGTAGGGCGCTTTGTCCATCTCCTTCAGGAGTTCAGCGACACGAGCCAGTTTATTATCATCACGCATAATAAAAAAACAACCACAGGCGCGGGAACGCTATTGGGCGTTACCATGCAGGAATCGGGCGTTACAAAGCTGATAACAGTGCGCTTTAAAAACGGAGAGCTGGATATCGCGGAGGGTTCCCCCCACCAAACAGAACTGTGGGACGCGGACGGCAAATTCGAAGAAGAGGATGTGCCGCCCGAAGAAGGTAGGCAGCTGCCTGAGGGCGTTAATGATCCAAGAAAAGTTAAACCGGAGCAGCTGCGTCCGATAAGATCAAAAAAAGAAATACAATAAAAAAGGCTGCCCTTCGACAGCCTTTCCTTTCTAATTAATTAAAATTATTTTGTCGCCGCTGTAAATCTTGCCTGTCTGGAAGAACTTGTGTCTGTTACATTATGGCTTCTAACAGTTCTTTCCGCGTTGGCTATGCGCGCCGCGGGAGTGGGGTGTGTTTTTCCGAATCCTGAACTTGAAGTTTGAATGGTGCTTAAAATCCTGAGAATATCAATTAAACTCGCGGGATTATATCCGGCGCCCGCCATAAGCGCCATCGCTGTGGTGTCGGCTTCAAATTCCTGAGTCTGCGAATAGCCGCTGCTGACAAGAGTTGAAACAATTTCGCCGACTGATTCTTTCATTACATCTGTTAACTGGCTGACATTCATTCCTACCGCCGTTCCGGCTGCTGACGCTGTTGTAAGAACCGCCTGAGTAATTCTGCTGTTCTTAATCGCTTTGATGCCGTGCTGTAATTGAATGTGAGCTACTTCATGCGCAATTACGCTTGCAAGAGCGTCTTCAGATTTTGCCGCGTTTATAAGCCCGCGTGTAACAAAAACATGTCCGCCGGAAGTCGCGAACGCGTTAATTTCATTGCTGTCCAGGATTGCGACATGATAACCGTTAAAAACATCCGGGCGCGAAGAATTAATTGTTATAGCCGCGCAAATCTTGTTTAAATATGCCGTCAGCGCGGCATTTCCCGTCCATAATTTATAGGAAGACAGAATATTCGCGGCAACCGCTCTTCCAATGTAGTATTCCTGTTCGGGGGTTATTTCTTCCGCCGCAGCGCCAATCGCGCTGGCAGATCTGCTGATTGCGTCGGCGGTGGTTTGATCCACAATACCGACAGCTCCCGCAACCTGCGCGGCAACTGCAAGACCTTGACACGAAAAAATAACGCAGGCAAAAGCAATTACCGCGGCAAGAAAAAATTTAATTTTCATTTTACTCTCCGGTTTTCAGACGGCCTTCATCAAGGAATTTTTTAAGTTCTGTTTCGTTAACAGTTACAGCTTCAACTCTGTCTACATCAGCATAATTTAAATTGCTTTGCTGTTTTTTATATTCCTGCTCAACTTCCTGAGTTAACCCCTTTCCGGCAAGAGCTACTTCCCTTGCTGTAGCCGTACTGCTGGTTCCGGCAACTACCTGTTTTGCGGAGAAATTTCCGGATGATGTCCATCCTGAAAGACTGGGATTCTTGACGCTGCGAACTTCTACATTCTTGCCGTTAATCTGAAGAACCGTAACCTGATCTCCCAGATCCAAAGTTCCTTTAGCCCCGGAGAAAAACCCGGTACCCGATTTCAGCGAAACGCTCTTTATAGACACATATAAAGTGCCGCCGACCCGAACCTGCGCTGCCGCGAGCCCGGTTACAAAAAGCGCTAAACATAAAATAGTTAAAAATCTTTTCATTTCTGTACCTCTTTTAAGGCAAATAACTGCCCTATATTATTTATATCACTTTTCCGTTAAATTATCCACTCCATCGTCCCATATTTTATCATCCGGCGGCGAAGTGATGAATTTTTCGCACCTTTTAAAGTACTTTTTCGCCGCCATATCAGCATCGTTTTTCACGCAAATGGTCTGGAAAATGCTAAGGGCAGCCGAAAATTCCTTGTTTTCGTATAATTTGAACGCCTGCTCCCAGTTTTTTACCATTTCAATAAGCTCAGGCGGCGCTTCTTCAGCAATATCCAAAAGCTCATAAAGGCGCAGCGGCGTATTAATGCCGACAACCCTTACCCTGCTTAAAGGTCTCAGGACAAACTCATTTCCGATATGGGCTCTTGTGTACTCGCTGATTAAAATGCCGCCCGTATCATACTGCTTGTTTACGCCTTCAAGCCGCGCCGCAAGGTTAACCGCGTTCCCCATGATTGTATAGTCCATCTTGTTGGGCGTGCCCATGTTGCCTACGACCATGTCTCCCGTGTTAACGCCGAGCCGCGTAAATATCGGGCTGGGATCATCAACGCTTTTGATTACGCCTTTCTTTGCCATGGCCTGCATTACTCCGGGCGTGATAAGCCCCAATGACAGCGCTTCGCGGTTGATATCCGCTTCCGCTTTTTTCATCTTAATAACCGCTTTGCACGCAAGAGACGCATGATTATCAAAATGAATCGGCGCGCCGAAAAAGGCGATGATCGCGTCGCCTTCGTATTTGTCAATTGTTCCTTGATTATCAAGAACGATATTGCTCATCTTTGTAAGATAGAAGTTAAGCAGCTCTACAAGTTTAGCCGGGTCTCCCAACGCTTCGGAGAAAGTTGAAAACGCGCGGATATCCGTAAAGATGGCAGTCATTTCTCTTTTTTCGCCGCCGAGTTTTAATTGAGAAGGATCGAGGATGAGCTGATCTACAACTTTCGGCGACAGGTACTGCGAGAACGCGGATTTAATAAAGCGTTTCTGACTGCCCTCTGTCGCGTAATTGTAAAGAGTCACAGTCACAAAAGCGGCAAGCGTTCCGGCAAGATATGTTACCATAGGTATCCAAAGGCCGCCGTATTGATAGAAGAAAAAACTGCCCACAACAATCAAAATGAAAGCAATAATCGTGCCCGCAATTGATAATGTAATACGATGTGAAAAAATAGTAAGAAAGACAATTAAAATAACAACCGCAAAAAGAACAAGCAGGTTCGCTCTCTGGCTGCTTTGACGGACAAAATCGTCGTTTAATATATTATCCAGCATAGTTATGTGACAACCTACTCCGGGATATACGGAAGAAATAGGCGTGCTGAAAATATCAAAAAGCCCCTGCGCGTTATAACCTATAAACACATATTTTTCTTCAAAGTTTTCGGGCGTAAGCATATTCCACAAACTGCCTGATTTTGTCATATACTGCCCGAACTCCAGCTCCCTGCCTTCTGCCTGAGCCTGCGCGCTTAACAGAACATCCATCGCCCTGTATGGAAAATATTTAGCCTGTAAATCTCCCCTGTAGCGAAGAAGCGCAAAACCATTTTTATCTACAGGAATGGAGACTCCTTCCCAGTCAATAATGTTTGTTTTATTGTCAAAAGAAAGCCGGCGGTCTTTACCGGAAACAACAAGCGAAGCGCAGGAAAGCCCCGGAACAGCTCTGCCGTCAAATAAAGTGAACGGCCTTAACCTGCGGATGATACCATCAGAATCCGGTATGCCTGTTACGCTTCCAAGAGCGCCTGCCGCCTCCCTTATTCCTTCGATTGGGAAAATCGCCTGTTCATCTTCTCCAACGCTGAAACGTTCCAGTATCGAATCAAAATTTGAAAGTTCGAATAACGGCGAATTTAATCCGCCGGGCCATGAGAAATAACTGCCTGACTGGGAACTGAACATGATAGTCTGCACAACGCGGCCGAAATTTTTTGACGCGTTAATGAACGAGCCGTCGTCCTCTCTGGCGCTCAAACTGTGAAGCGCTTCAATCGCCGTTCTGAACGCGGACCTTCCCGCGCCGCTCACGCGGGGTTGACCGTCGGCGCCTGCGCTTCTTTCCGCTCTTGACTGCGTGCTTCGCAGAGCCGAAGGAGTTAAAGCGTTTTGCGCTTCCGCTTCTTCCAGCTCTCTTACCGCGTTATCTATAATTTCATCCTGCCTCGCGTTGCGGTATACAGACGGCTCAGAAAAAATAACATCGAATGCCATCGATTTAGCGCCGCTCTGATTCATGTAATTTACCATTTCGGCATAAGCCTGCCTCGGCCACGGCCATCCCCAGCCGCGATCCTGCTGAGCCCAGTCGATGCTGTCCTGATCCAGAAAAATCAAAATGATTTCATCCGAACCTTTGCTGAGCGTTGAATCAGCCCAGAACAAAACCCTCATATCATAGGATTTGTATTCCAGAAAATTGAAAACCCCCAGCAAATGCAGGCCGGCAATAGTTATAAAAACCAGACCTGTAATTATTAACGCGATGAGTTGTTTTTTTAATTGTTTCTTCTTTGCCATGTTACTACCCTTTTTACTTGAAATATATCATAATTATAACAGGAGTTATTATGGATATAAAGTATAAAAAAACGCCTTTTACATGGGTGTGGATTACCGCAACCGTTATATTCGGCTTATTATTCACTTTTGCTTTAATTCCCGGAGCCTCCGCTCAGGGAAACCAGTCCGGGGCAGGAAATACCCAGGCTCAGGTACGCAATTATACAAATTTAATACAGAATGTATTTGACTTTATTACCCGTAGTTATGTAGATGAAGTCGATCCTAAAGTGCTTTTCGAAGGCGCGATGAACGGAATGTTCAATTCATTGGAAGACCCGTATTCGACATTTTTAACAGAATCCGATATGAGCGATTTAACCGATACAACCCAGGGAAGTTTTGGGGGTGTCGGGCTGAATATTACCAAGGCGGTTGTGCCGCGCCCCGACGGAAAACCAATGTGGGTTGAGGTTGCCTCCCCGATTGAGGATACGCCGGGCTGGCGCGCCGGAATAAGTCCCGGCGATTTTATAATCGATATAGACGGGATACCGACTGAAACCATCACCATGGATGAAGTGCTTGCCATGCTGAGAGGAACGCCGGGTGAGAGCGTAAAGCTGATCATCAGGCGCGGTGAAAAAATGGAGTTTCCGGTTACATTAACCAGAGCGATAATCGAAGTGCCGACCGTTAAACACGCGATGATCGGCAACACGGGTTATTTAAAATTACTTACGTTCACTCCGTTTTCAGCGGACAGATCCAGAGAAGCAATCGGCGAGTTCCGCGCGAATAATTATAAAAGTTTGATACTGGATTTAAGGAACAATTACGGAGGACGTTTAGACTCCGCCGTTGACATTGCGAATCTCTTTCTGGACGGAGGGCTTGTTGTCCGCACACGATCTAGAATCCCGACAGAAAACCGCGATTTTAACGCAAGGAGATCGATGCTCGTTCCGCCTGAAATTCCCGTCATTGTTTTGATAAACAGAGGTTCCGCTTCCGCCTCGGAAATTGTCGCGGGCGCGCTGAAGGATCGCGGAAGAGCGTATTTAGTAGGCGAAAACACTTACGGCAAGGGATCGGTGCAGCAGGTTTATCCGTTAAGCGGCACCGGTTTCAAAATAACAACAGCGCGTTACTACACGCCGAGCGACGTTAATATTGATAAAATCGGAATTCCGCCGGATCGCGAAGTTAAGTTCCCGGAGTATTCGGAAGAAGACGCTGAAAAATTGAACAAGCTGATAAACGCAAACAGAATTCCGGCGTTTGTGGAAAAGAATCCGAAAGCGACAACGGCGCAGGTTGAAACATTCGCGAAATCTCTGGAAAGCGAATACCACCTTAATCTGCCATTACTTAAAAGGCTTATCAGAAACGAATTGAACAGAACGATCATTGCCCCCGTTTATGATCTGGAATACGATATCCAATTACAGGAAGCGATGAACATTTTAAAAAGCGGTGATTATAACAACCTGCTGAAAAACGCAAAATCTTTAAAAGTTTTGCAGGAAGAAGCGGAACAGGAAAATATCGCTATCGCTTCGTAATTGACGAGTTTGAAAGGTGAAGCAGTTTTTATTAAGTAAAGAGCCGGACTCAGACGGTAACATCCAAGTTGACGGAGATGATTACCATTACCTTGTCCGCGTCCGGCGCCTTGCAACTGGAGAATTTTTCACAGCGCGGCTGCCGGACGGCGGAGAAACACAGATACAAATTAAAACAATTACTCGTGATCTGCTAACAGGTAAATGTGTGTATGATATCGATTCCAAAGTTCCCTCGCAAGGACGCGAAGACGCGGTTTCCATTCCGCCGATAATTTTGTTTCAATCTTTGCCAAAAGGCGATAAAATGGATTTGATTGTGAGGCAGGCGGCGGAAGGAGGCATTACAGAGATTGTTCCATTTGTGTCGGAATTTTCGGTCGCAAAAAAAATAAGCGCGGAGAGCCAAAAATTTACGCGCTGGGATAAAATAATTAAAGAAGCAAGGCAGCAAAGCGGCTCGCGAATTTCTACAAGCCTTCATAAACCGCTAACAATAAATGAACTGTTTGAATTCTGGAATGAACTGAAGAACGACGGCGCTCTGGGGATATTGTTTCATCATCAGGGACTTGAACAGGAAAGCCTTCACAGGTATCTTTATAATGTACCTAAAACTGCAGTTCTGGCTGTCGGGCCGGAAGGAGGTTTTTCCGATAAAGAGGCAGCGCTCTTTTTGGAGAATGGTTTTAAACCGCTGACCATCGGAGATTCGATTTTACGGACAGAAACGGCCGCTCTTTACTGCGCGGCGGCAATTCGCGTTCTGTTATTGGAGAAGAATACGTGGGAATTGAAACAAGCCTGACTTCAGAGACTGAACAAACCGGCGAAATCCGGCAGCGCATAAGTCTTATTAAAGTCCCGATTGATATTGTCGCGCCGGATCAGCTCAGTGATGTAATATACGAACTTTTAAAAGAAGGAAAAGAACATAACATTGTTCTTCTGTCGTTGTGGGATCTTTTGCGCGCGCGAAGAAGCGGCGAATACCGCAGTTATGTTACAAGAGCTTCTCTTGTAATTCCAATTTCAAAAAGTTTAATAAGCGGCATCAAATTCCTTACAGGAAAAAAAGCATACCGCTATATGCCCTTCGATTTTATAATCAGCACCCTTACAACTCTGGAAAGCCGCGAGTTCTCCTGCTATCTTCTTGGCAGCAAAAGAAAAATTCTTTTAAAAACTGAACAAAACATAAGGCAGACATTTCCGCGTCTGCGCATTGTCGGCCGCTTCCCCGGCTATTTCAAACGCTACGAAGAATCCACAATTACAAAAGCGATAAAAAAAGCGTCTCCTTCTCTTCTGCTTGCCGGAAAAGGCATCCGCGGCAGCGAACGCTGGATCGCCAAAAATAACGCCTCTCTTGGAAACGGCCTAAGGCTCTGGTGCAGCGACATTTTCGATGTTTTCGCCGAAAAGAAAAAACACCCGTCGCGCAGAGCGTTCAATTCAGGCTTGGAATGGGTAGGCTACTGCTTCCAAAATCCCTTTAAACTGTTCAGAATCTTCCCATATATGGGATATAATTTCGTTCTGCTCTTTTACAAGTTATTTGTGAAATGAGAATACGCCGCTTTTATAATCACTGATACATAATAATATAAGGTCTCGGCGTAAGATTATAAACATCCTGCGGAGACATAATCGGATCGTCATAACCGGCGCCGGGGATACCGAAATTGTAAAATAGTTTGAAGGCTTTGATCGGCATATTGGAGGCAAGAGCGTTGTAGTTGTAAGACTGGCGTTTTAAAACGGGAGCGCCGAAGCCGTCGGCGCAGTGAACCAGTCTGACTCTGTTAAAATCCGATCTTATAGCCGGTCTGTTTTTTATCATCACATGATTGAATTGATGAATCACAAGCATGCGCTCGCCGGGGATGTTATTTTCGATGATGTAGTCTTCCATTATTTTTTGAGCCATGTTTATCTCTTCACCTGTCAGACTGCCGAGGTTTTCCATGGGCGTGTTGGTGCGCCATTCGGGATCAAGAGCAAGATGCACGTTTGGATAACGAAGATACGGCAGCATTTTTCTGAGTGAATCATACGGATCGTAGCGTCCGATTTGATGATCTATAAAAACCAAAACATCGTTTTTTATTCCGTAGTCTATGTAACGCATAAGAGTATTGTGGTTGATTATCCCTATCTCACCCTGCGGCCATACCGTTCCGTAAATTAAATAAAAAGCTTTTCGCACCCCGCGCCCGCCGCTGACTGATTCATATTCCTGCGCAAGAGCGGCTAACAATCGATCCAGCTCTTCTATCGAGTAACGTCCCAAAATTCCCATGTTACGCGAACTTGGATGTCCGTAGTATGCGAGAACGTCGTTATTTAGCAAAAAAGAAACCTGATCATCCGCCAGACGTTTAACAGTTTCCGCTTCTTCCATGGTGTTTACCCAGTAGGGACGCGAGTTCTCGGTTTTCTTCCAGTTGTTTACAGCGTCAGTAAAAAGCATGTGAGGGAAAAGCGGAGCGCTTTTTGCGGCAATGTCAGCGTCTATAGAAAGACCTTCGCCTGATGCGGCAAAGACATGCGGAAAGAAACATAAAAACAAAGAGAAAAATACCACAAAACAAAAGACTTTTTTTATAGAAAGCATTGTTATTTATTTTCGGCAGGAAAGCGGAAAATCTACAACCACAGATGGATTTTATGCAATTTGGAACAGAGAAGCCCTGTTCCAACGGACAATAATAAAATACCAAGCACCGGCCCTACCCAGGTATCGGCTGTTAAAAGAACATGCCTGCCGGCAAGAGCCAGTAAAATCCCGATCGCGGCATAATGATATTCTTTTGTGCCGCGAATTTTTGCCGCAATGACAAAACTAATCATGATGGTAAGGAAGGCAATCAATTCAATCACCCTGAATAGCGATGAATAGCCGTTTACCATGTTAAAACTGGAATCCCAATTAAGCACATCAATGGGCACGCCCATAACAACGATTAAGGCGGCAATGATCATGACAAAAATGACATTGCGGGTTTTTTGTATTTCCATGCCCGCTGCGCATAAACCAGCCGCAAACAGAGAAAAAATGCTTAAAAATCTCGCAAAGAGCAGCAGCCTGGAGGCAATAAGCACGTAAAAAGACGAAAAATTAAATATTATCTGCAGGGGCAGTATAAGGCGGATTGCTTCAAAGGAAAAGGAAACCGCGAAAATAGCAATGTACAGTATTTCCGGAGCTGATGTTCTTTCAAAGTAGAAATGAATCAATATAAGCCCGATAAGGGAGAACAAAACAAGCGCCGCCAGAGACACATTAACGGCTAAATAATTATTATCCATGAAGCCGGTTATAAAATGAAAAAAGCCGGCCGGCCGGCGGATACTTTTATCCATTTCGGGATAAATGGAAATCGTCAAAAAAGACGCGCCTAAAACCGCCAGAGTGCATACCGCGCAAAAGGCGATCCCGATTTTAAAAAAGGTATTTCTCTCGGAAAGCGTCATTACCGAAGTTTATCCCATAAGATATTTTATCTCAAGCCGGAAAATGTATAACCGATAATAAGAATTAAGGGGAACTCTATGTTATTGAGAAAAACAGTATTGATAATCTCGATTTTACTGTTAACGTCCGTTTCCGCTCTATGGGCGGGAGATACGGCTGTTTTTGTCGATTTAGGTTTTTCTTCAGACGGAAGAACATACATGTTTGGGCAGCATGGAGTGTTATCCCCGTCTCTCCGCCCTTGGGCTGATTTATATGTAGTTGATGTTACAAGCAATTCATTTGTTTCAAACGGCAGGGCTTCATTCGTTCAGAGCGCGCCGATAAGAGCAGGTCAGGACGGATCCGGCGTTTTACATACATTGGTTTCCACCCATTCAAACCTTTCAGCCCGCCATGGCATCAATTTCCAAAATCAGGGACTTCCGCTTTACATCTCAAGAGATGAAAATCCGCCGGCGCGCGGAGAGAGCATCGATTTCCGCGATTTTTTATCCGGCAAATCATACAAGGCAAATTTGATCCCCACAATCACCGGAACCGGGCAGAATGTAAAATCCCAATTTTTTATCAACCTTGAGGTAACCTCGCCGGGCAGCCCGGTAAAAACATATACTGTCGGCGCTCCGGGTTTTGTACGTCAGAAAATAGCCCAATACAACATTAAAAGAGTACTAATAGACGAAAAGGGCAGTTCTATAATTTTTGTAATAGAAATGCTCCATGTTGCCGAAAACGGATACGATATTCGGTATATGGTAGAAGCCGTCAGATTATAATGTGACTGACACCATCTGTAATCTTTCTAAAAATCTGCGTGACAAAGGCGCCGTCTTCGTATAAAAACCGAATAAATAGAAAATCAGTCAATTTATACCTCTCCCAGAGACCGTCCTTTTGCTGTTCAATAGCCAAATCAAGCCATTTATCTCTATCTAAAGCAGCATCCGAGCGAAACTGTGAAAAAAGGTAATGCCCCTGAGGCAATTCTACTAGCTCATGAGCTTGGTCATCTTGAATTTTTTCTCCGGTAAATAACAAATTATCCAGAAAATGATCCGGATCGGGCTCAATATTGCGGCTTTGAGACGGATTTAATTCAAAACATAGCAGAAATTCGCCGTTTTCCGGCATTTTAACAGGCAAATTGTCAATTTTATTAAAAAAAAGGGAATGGCATAAGTTCATGTTTGTCATAATGGATTTTCCATACTTTATTTTAACATTATATTAAAAAAGAACAAAGTATTGCAAAACACAGGAAATACCAATTGACAGGCTTCAAATAGTCAAATATTATATAATAATGGCTGAAAACGAGTTTCTCAATGATGCTTTTTTTGAACTGTACCGGGCTCTTATTTACAAAGAAAGCGGTATAACATTCACTCCCACTAACCGCTCCATTTTAGAGAGCAGGCTAAGGGAACGGCTGCGCGAGAAAGGGGTTGCGTCTGTAGCTACGTATCTTGATTCAATTAATCAGGACAAGGAAGAACTAAAAGGTTTTTTGGATTCGATTACAACAAACCTTACGCGGTTTTTCAGAAACCAAGCTCAATTTGACGCTTTGGAAAAATATGTTATTCCTGAGTTAATGACAAAGATCAAAAAGGTTCCAAGTACAATTAAAATATGGAGCGCGGGATGTTCTACAGGTGAAGAACCTTACACAATAGCGATGTTGTTAACTGAAATTCTTCCGAAGTCCTGGAACTTTGAAATCCTTGCCAGCGATATTTCGCTCAAGTGCTTAATGACAGCTAAAGAAGGTTTTTACGCCGAAAGCAGAATTGTTGGTATTCCCGATAACTATTTGGCAAAATATTTTGACAAGGTAGACGGCGGTTATAAGATACACGCGGATATTCATGCAAAGATCAAGTTTGACTATCACAATCTTAAAAACGATTCTGGCTTACGGAACTACGATGTCGTATTTTGCCGTAACGTAATTATTTATTTTGACGAAGCGGCTCAAACAAATGTTATGGCGCGTTTTTATGATTCAATGGCGCCAAAATCATTCCTGTTTATCGGTCATTCAGAATCGTTATTCGGAATGGATACAAAATTTGAATTCTTAAAAACTGAATGGGCAACATTGTATTGTAAGAATGTCTAGGAGAAAATAAAGTGGCAGATGAAATACAGGTCTTGATTGTAGACGACTCAGCTTTAATGCGTAACCTCATCGGAAGAATTGTTGATGATACGCCGGGATTAACCGTTGCTGACAAAGCAATGAACGGTTACTTTGCATTGCAGAAGCTTGACAGATGCGATGCTGACATCATCGTTCTGGATCTTGAGATGCCGGAAATGAACGGTATTGAATTCTTAAAAGAACGCAAAAAACGCAATATCGAAGTTCCTGTTGTAATACTTTCGTCTATCGCAGCGAAAGGCGCGGAAATAACGATGGAAGCGCTGTCGCTCGGCGCGAGTGACTTTATTCAAAAACCTTCCGGTTCTATCTCGGAAGATATTCATGTTGTTAAAGATATCATCGTAGAAAAACTTCTTGGTTACGGCGGCGCGTTCCGCAGAAAACGGGGAAAGAAAGTTCTTGCTCCTTCCGAGTACACTCCAAAAACTCCGTCCGCCAAAAATTCAGATATCGCTATTCACTTTAAACTTGCGGCGGCAGTTCCTGTCGCTCCCGCGGCTCCGCCCACTCCTGTGCGGAAACCGTCTACCACGGAAATTATCGCCATCGGTATCAGCACCGGAGGCCCGGACGCTCTGCGCGTTGTGTTCCAGAAAATCGACGCGGATTTAAAAATACCGATTGTTGTTGTTCAGCATATGCCGGCGGGATTCACAAGTGAATTCGCAAAGAGTCTTGATCGCATCTGCCCGCTTGATGTAAAAGAAGCCGAAGACGGTGACGCTATTCTTCCCGGAAGAATTTTAATCGCGCAGGGCAACAAACATCTTGAAGTAGAAAAAAAAGTAGGCGGAGCTTTCGCGCGCCTTTCAGATTCTCCTCTGGTTTCAGGTCACAGACCTTCGGCGGACGTTCTTTTCGCTTCTGTAGCGATGGCTTATACAAACCACGCGCTTGGAGTAATCATGACAGGCATGGGCCGTGACGGCGCTCAGCACCTTGGAACAATTTTCAAGGAAGGCGGCATGACTCTAGGTCAGGACGAAAAAAGCGCAGTTGTTTACGGAATGCCGCGCGTCGCGTACGAGCTGGGCCATGTTCAGGAGCAGGTTTCTCTGGACAATATGGCGCGCAGAATCTGCGACGTCGCGAAAACACCGCGGTAAGGTTTTACACCATTTAATATAACGCCTCATAGGAAAATGTAATGAACTATGAAAAATTTACGATAAAGGCGCAGGAGGCTATAAATGAAGCGATGGCGATTGCGCAGAAGAATGATCATTCGCAAATAGAAAATGAACATTTGCTGCTTGCTTTGCTGCGGCAGGAAAATGGAATTATTCCGCCTGTAATTAAACATATCGGCGCTGATGTTAACGGGCTTTCTGATGATGTTGAAGCGCTTGTTAAAGGGACGCCTAAGATTTACGGAGAGGCGGCGCAGGTTTTTGTTTCTTCCGCGTTATCAAAAGTTTTAGCGAAAGCGGAAGTTGAAGCCTCGGCATTGAAAGACGAGTTTGTTTCAACTGAACATATTTTAATCGCAATGGCCGCAGGCGAAGGAAAGGCGGCAGATATATTAAAAAAAGCGGGCGTTAATAAAAACGCGATTCTAGGCGCGTTAAAACAGGTACGGGGCAAAACCCGCGTAACGGATCAGAATCCGGAAAATAAATATCAGGTGCTGGATCGTTATTGCCGCGATCTAACTGCTCTTGCGCGTCAGGAAAAACTCGACCCCGTAATCGGACGCGATGAAGAAATACGCAGGTGTATGCAGGTGCTCTCCCGCCGTACAAAAAACAACCCGGTGCTGATAGGCGAGCCGGGTGTTGGAAAAACCGCGATTGTCGAAGGGCTTGCGCGGCGGATTGTAGCAGGCGATGTGCCGGAAGGTTTAAAAGGAAAGAAATTACTCGCGCTTGATTTAGGCGCGCTTGTCGCCGGAGCGAAATTCCGCGGAGAATTTGAGGAGCGTTTAAAAGCCGTTATTCACGATGTTCAAGCCGAAGACGGCAAGATCATTCTTTTCATTGATGAGATGCACACGCTTGTAGGAGCTGGAGCCGCCGAAGGAGCGACCGACGCTTCCAATTTATTAAAGCCCGCGCTGGCACGCGGCGAACTTCGCTGCATTGGCGCGACCACGTTAGACGAATACAGGAAACATATCGAGAAAGACGCTGCTCTTGAGCGGAGGTTTCAGCAGGTTTACACGGCGGAACCGTCCGTCGAAGATACGATCGCTATTCTGCGCGGGCTTAAAGAGCGTTACGAAGTCCACCACGGCGTACGAATTAAAGATGAGGCTCTTGTGGCGGCAGCAAGCTTATCCAGCCGTTACATCACAAGCCGCTTTCTACCCGACAAGGCGATTGATCTTGTGGATGAAGCCGCCAGCCGCCTTAAAATGGAACTGGATAGCCGCCCCACAGAGTTGGATAAAATCGAACGAAAACTTTTACAGCTTTCGATTGAAAGGCAGGCTCTTTCGCGCGAAGAAGACGCGGCTTCCAAGGAACGCCTTGCAAAATTGGAAAAAGAAATCGCAGACCTTACGGCAGAACGCGACGCGATGAAAGCGCGATGGGAAAGTGAAAAACTTGATATACAAAAAATACGCGAATTAAAACAGCGGATAGAAGAGTTAAAAATTGAAGAGACCCGTTACGAACGTGACGGCGATTTATCAAGAGCGGCGGAAGTTAAGCACGGTAAAATTCCCGAAGCGCAAAAACAACTTTCTGCGCTTACAGATCAAATGGAGAAAAAAAGAGAAAAAGCCGCAGGGACAGACGCTTCCGCTCTGCTGCGCGAAGAGGTCTGCGAGGAGGACATCGCGGGCGTTGTGTCCGCGTGGACTGGAATCCCAGTTTCTAAAATGCTCTCGGGAGAGCTTCAAAAATATTTAGATTTGGAAAAAGTTTTAGAAAAACGTGTCGTAGGACAGGACGAAGCCCTTGCCGCGGTTGCCGACGCGATAAGACGCAACAAAGCTGGCCTTTCAGATGCGGCGCGTCCGTTGGGCTCATTTTTATTTTTAGGACCCACAGGCGTTGGAAAAACCGAACTTGCGAAAACTTTGGCGGACTTTTTGTTTAACGACGAAAAAGCCCTTACGCGCATAGACATGAGCGAGTACGGCGAAAAACACTCTGTAAGCAGATTGATCGGCGCGCCGCCCGGATATGTCGGCTACGAACAGGGAGGGCAGTTAACGGAAGCGGTAAGACGCCGCCCCTACAGCGTCATCCTTTTTGACGAGATCGAAAAAGCGCATCAGGAGGTTTTTAACGTCTTCTTGCAAATCCTCGACGACGGCAGACTGACAGACGGACAAGGCAGAGTCGTCGATTTTAAAAATGTAATTATTATAATGACAAGCAACTTAGGCTCGGATTTAATTCTGGAAGCGAAAAATCCGGAAACATTACGCGCATCTTTAATGGAACTTATAAAACAAAACTTCAGACCTGAGTTTATAAACCGCATCGATGAAACCGTAATTTTTAACAGGCTCGGCAAAAATGAAATCGGCAAAATCGTGGATATTCAACTAACGCGGCTTACTCAGCGGCTTGCAGAACGAAAAATTACGCTGGTGTTAACAAACGCGGCAAAATCCCTGCTTGCCGAAAGGGGTTATGATCCGATGTTCGGCGCGCGTCCTCTAAAACGTACAATTCAAAGCGATCTGGAAAACCCGCTGGCAAAGCAGGTAATCAGCGGCGCAATCCGCGAAGGCGATACAATTACAGCGGACGCTTCGGCGGATGGGATTGTGTTTAAAAAGAAAAAATAATTAAAAGTGCTTTTTACAATGTTTTATACTTTTTAAAGAGGTGACTGACACCTTTTGTATGTTATTTCGGCGTTTAGTAATTATTTAAATGGTGACTGTCACCTTTTGTATGTATTTGAGAATTATTCACACTGAGAACACGAAGAATTTCGTCTGCTGTTTGTTAAATGACATTTGCGCAAATTTTTTGGAATTATAGTATTAAGGAATAGAAAGTAAAAATTATTCTTTTTGCCTCGCTGCCAGCGGTCTCTCCGTGCCAGTCTGTGGCACGGGGAATTTATTATTTTTTTAATTTTTAATAAATAATGAAAAAGTTATACCTTCGGCAAGAGAACGTGGAAACAACCACCTTTCGGCGGTATAGAAAAAAAATTTATTGGAAAATCGGCTTTTTGTTACTTTTATTCTTTTCGGGCTTCTTGAGGAAGCCCACCAGCGCAATATGCGCTGGCATTTATCACGATACTTGCCCTTTTCCGTAAAAAACTGCTAGAATTCCTTTAATGAACCAGTATCAACCGCAAATATTGTGGGAAATTACTCGTGCCGCAGTGTGCATTGCCGTATGGTGGTTGCTGTTTTACCGCCTCCACCGGCCTGAAGCTCTTTGGAGGCGTATAACGCTCCTTGTTGCCATGCCAACATTTTACGCTTTCTGGATAATAATGCCCATGAGCGTAGTTGCCAACATTATCTCGTGGGCGGCAATTACGGTTGTTTTTGCTTTTATCTGCGGGGATTTACGCCGTT
>Ga0209755_10000119_pt1 | contig 146012 bp, 113 predicted proteins | sample TergutCo191P1_FD_187301 | JGI IMG/M metagenome (GOLD analysis project Ga0209755, IMG submission 187301) | Cornitermes sp. P1 segment gut microbial communities from Petit-Saut dam, French Guiana - Co191P1 (SPAdes) (version 2) | ecosystem: Host-associated > Arthropoda: Insects > Digestive... | reverse complement strand
CACTTCGGCTTTTTCGCGTTCTTTTTTATCTTCTTCGGCGTGGAGTTCCGCTTCTTTTACCATACGGTCAATTTCATTATCGCTTAAACCGGACGAACTTTCGATGCGTATTTTTTGTTCTTTGCCGGTGCCAAGGTCTTTCGCGCTTACATGGACAATTCCGTTAGCGTCTATATCAAAAGTGACTTCGATTTGCGGAACTCCGCGCGGTGCGGGAGGAATACCCACAAGATCGAAACGCCCGAGTATCCTGTTCTGGCTCGCCATCTCGCGCTCGCCCTGCAGCACCTGAATGGAAACCGCCGTCTGTCCGTCCGCTGCAGTAGAGAAAATCTGGCTCTTGCGGGTAGGGATGGTTGTGTTGCGCGTAATGAGTTTTGTCATAACGCCGCCAAGCGTTTCAATGCCGAGTGAAAGCGGGGTGACATCCAAAAGTAGCACATCTTTTACATCGCCGCCGAGAATACCGCCCTGAATCGCGGCGCCTACGGCGACCGCTTCATCGGGGTTAACGCCTTTGTTAGGCTCTTTTTTGAACATGTCTTTTACAATCTGCTGAACGGCGGGAATACGGGTAGAACCGCCGACAAGGATAACCTCGTCAATTTGATCTGCGCTAAGCCCCGCGTCAGATAACGCTTTTTTACATGGGTCTTTTGAACGTTCAAGAAGGTCTTCCACCATTTGCTCAAACTTGGCGCGGGTAAGGGATTTTTGAAGATGCTTCGGACCGCTCTGGTCGGCGGTGATAAAGGGAAGATTAACCTCTGTAGTCTGGGTTGACGATAACTCGATCTTCGCTTTTTCAGCGGCTTCACGTAGACGCTGAAGAGCCATGCGATCCTGACCCAGATCGATGCCTGTGTCTTTTTTAAATTCGGCGATAAGCCATTCCATAACACGGCGGTCAAAATCATCGCCACCAAGATGGGTGTCGCCGTTAGTTGATTTTACTTCAAAAACGCCTTCGCCCAGTTCAAGGATCGAAACGTCGAATGTGCCGCCGCCAAGATCGTAAACGGCGATTATTTTGTCTTTTTTGGAATCTTTATTAAAACCGAATGCGAGCGAAGCCGCGGTCGGCTCGTTTATTATGCGTTTAACATCAAGACCTGCAATTCTTCCCGCATCCTTGGTTGCCTGCCTCTGCGCGTCGTTAAAATACGCGGGAACTGTGATTACAGCTTCTGTTACAGGCTCGCCAAGGTAATCCTCCGCTGTCTGTTTCATTTTTTGCAGAACAAAAGCGGAAATTTCCTGCGGCGAGTATTTTTTTCCGTCAATGTCAACGCGGACATCGTCTCCCTGTTCCGTTATGCGATATGGAACAAGTTTGGTTTCGTTTGAAACTTCGGAAAAACGCCTTCCCATAAACCGCTTGACGGAAAAAATGGTGTTCTCGGGGTTTGTTATCATCTGGTTTTTTGCCGGCGCTCCCACAATCCGCTCGCCTTTGCTCGTAAAACCGACGATAGAAGGAGTAGTGCGTCCTCCTTCTGAGCTTTGAATTACAATCGGTTCGCCGCCTTCAAGGACGGAAACGCATGAATTTGTAGTTCCAAGGTCAATACCTATGATTTTTCCCATAATGTTCTCCTATTTTATGCGGCAGAGCCGCTTTTTTTATTAAACATTAACACAATGTGCCAATGATGTTTACTTCTTTTACTATATACGTTTTTATTCGATAAATAAAGCCGTTAATTCTCCGGCATTATTACTTTAACTTTTGCGGCTCTGATCACCCTGTCTTTCAAATAATAACCCTTAAAAAAATCTTCCTGCACTGTCGCTTCTGTCACATCAGGAGATTTTTCCATCATCAGGGCTTCGTGCAGGTTTGGATCGAAAGGTTCTCCTGCGGAATTATAGCGTTTTAACCCCCACTTGGTTTCCAATTGGTTTGACAAACGTTTTTCTATCATTTTAATACCGTCCAGGAATGCGGCGGTGTCTGCTGAATTCTCTGCAGCTATAATTGCACGTTCAAAATCGTCTATCACGGGAATAATATCCAAAAGCAGGCTTTGATTTGCATATTCAATTGAACTTTGCTTTTCCTGGTTCATTCTTTTACGGAAATTCTCAAAATCGGCGGCTTTACGCAGTAATTGATCCTTAACTTCCGCAAGCTGCGCTTCAAGTTCGGCGATTTTTTCTTCAACAGAAGGCTCTTTGATCGGCTCTTCCGTTTCATTGCATGGTTGAGGAGCGTTTTCCGGGGTATTTTGCGTTTCAGCGGTATTCTCAGTTTCTATTTCATTATCCTGGGCGGTTTCTTTCTTTGACATTACTATTTCCTGGTTACGATTTTTTTATTTAGATTCCTCTATATAAAAAAATACTAAAAATTATTATTAGGGTCAAGCAAAATCATCTCCTGATGCAGTTTTATGAAGGAAAAAACTGTTTAATAAATTGAGAAGGATTAATGGCGGGAACAGGAGAGTTTTTAAAATCTGCTTCATCTCTGGTAATAATATAATCAGCTTTTTCCCGCTTTGCAGCAGCGGCTATAATAGCGTCTTCAAAGTCAGGAATGAATAAAATTATAGCTTGTGTAATATCTTCAGGAGTAGATTTACAAATTTTTACCATGTTTGAAAGAAGAAAAATTTTTTCTCTTGCGATACCGGCGTCTTTAATACCCTTTTTTACAACATAATAAACATTATTAAAGCTTCCTGCGCTCATTAATGTTTCAAATTCTCCATTTAACCCTAATTGAATTATTTTATAAGAATCTGAATAGAAAGGTTCTCTTTGTACTAGAACATCAATTATTACATTAACATCAATAAAAACTCTCATTGATCGGAATATAATTCCTTATATACCTTAACTGCCAATTCATCAGATTTTAAAAAATCAGGCAGAGGCTCGCCTTTACGAACCAATTTCCTCATTATTCGTTCCATTTTGATTTCTTCAAGATCAATATTTTCATTGGGAATAATGCCAGCCAGAGCGTTGAGAATAGACATTTTATCATTCATTGGATCGGATAATTTGGCTACCATTTTACCGTTTTTGGATATATACACATCGTTATTTGTGACAGTATCCAGATAGTGTCCAATATTCGCTTTAAATTGAGTAGCTGTAACGACCATTATAACCTCCATGATATCGTACGATTTAATTATATTTTAATTGTGCGAATATTACAAGAGAATAGATCGAATTTTAAATTATTGATATTTAACTGTTCAAAGTGTATATTAAAGCATGTCTGAAGTTAATAATATTGTTAAAAATCTGCATCCTTTGGAAATCAGGATACTGCTCCATTATAAAAAAGGCGATGAACTCTCTATTGATAAGATTGAACAGGAACTCGGTTTCAAGCCGGGTAACGGAAATCAGGCGCTTTCATGGCTTGCCGGTAAGGGGTTGATCAGCGAACTCCGCAGGGAAACAACGGTTTTATATGAATTGACCGAACTTGGCCGTGAGTGGAAGGGAAAAGGCTGCCCCGAAGAGCAAATTATCGAACTTGTAAAAAAAGGAAATGCGTTTAAGCTTCCCGATATTGCGAAAACCCTTAATATTGAAAATAAAGATATAGGCAGCGCATTTGGAAACCTCTCTAAACTCGGCGTTTTATCAATGGATAATGATAAAAACGTAATCATGGGAAAATCGGCGCTGCCTGCGCACATTGCGGTTATTCGCGGCCTGCTTGAAAAAGGGCTGACAAGCGCGATTCGTGAAACCTCGCTTTCTGCCGAAGAAAAAACCGTCATGTCCGGCATCGCTAAAAAACGCGGCGCTGCGGACGCGCCTTTCCGCCAGGTAGACAGGGAGACTGTCTTTTTTGGTTTTACCGCCGCGCAGGACGGCAGTGTTCCTGCAGTCGAAGCGGCTGATGCGTTAAAATCCGCGGGGATCACAGGCGATGAAATCGGCTCTCTTACACAGGCGATGCTCGAAGGCGGCAGCTGGAAGGGAAAAACATTCCGTTCATACAATGTAAAAACCCCGCCTGTCCGTTTGACTCCCGGACGCAGCAATCCTTATGCGAAGTTTTTGGAAAACGTTAAAGATAAACTTGCATCCCTCGGCTTTGAAGAATTTGACGGTCCGTTAGTTGAAACCGAGTTCTGGAATTCGGACGCTCTTTTTATGCCGCAGTTTCATTCAGCGCGGGATATTCATGATGCGTACAGTATCGCCGGAGACAGTCAGCAAAATGATGACGGAATTGCGCACGCAAAGTCAATTGACGAGCCGTGGCTCTCCAATGTCGCCTCCGCGCACGAAAACGGCGGCGCAACCGGAAGCCGCGGCTGGAATTACAGTTTTGACCGTAACTTTACAAAGAGGCTGATCCTGCGCTCGCAGGGAACCGTGCTTTCGGCGAAACAGCTTCCGGCGGCGAAAATACCCGGCAAATATTTCGGGATTGTCCGCTGTTTCCGCTACGACCGCGTAGACGCGACGCATCTTCCCGACTTTTATCAGACAGAAGGCATCGTGTTAGGTGAAAACGTAAACCTGCGCACCCTTCTGGGAATGCTGGAAATGTTCGCCGTCGAGGTTGCCGGCGCGAAAGAGGTAAAATACGTTCCAGGCTACTTCCCGTTTACAGAACCTTCGATAGAAGTGCACATCAAACATCCGGTGCTCGGCTGGTTTGAGCTTGGCGGCTCAGGCATTTTCCGCCCTGAAGTTACGGAAAGCCTCGGTGTTAATGTGCCTGTCGCCGCTTGGGGGATCGGTATCGACCGCATGGCGCTAATGGCTTTGGGACTGAACGATCTCCGCGAACTTTTCAGCTATGATATTGAAAATGTACGGCTGCGCCGCGTTAAATCCGCGTAAGAATTTTTACTGATGAAAAGAAAAGCGCTGCCGGTTGAAAAATACGGTTACGATTTTATTCCAGCCGAATATCTGCCGGCAGGTGAAAACGAATACTGGCAGCGTAACGCGCAGCAAAAAAAACTATTTTCAAGGGAGCCGGATTCGTGGCGCAGTCTTACTCCCGGCGAAATTGAAATATTAAAATCAAACAGAAACAACTGCGCAAACTGGAATGATTTTCTTGTCCGCGATCCGTTTGAACCTTCGTTAATCCGCGATTCAAATTTTTACGGTCTTGTCCGTATCGGCTCATTGCAAAATGCAGTTCTTAAACATCATGACTTTTGTATTCCTGCGGGGATTCGAAACAGCACAATAATTTCATGCGACATCGGAGATGAAACCGCAATTCAAAACTGCGCGTATATCTCCCATTACATAATCGGGGATAGCTGCATTCTTTCAGAAATAAATGAAATGCAGACGACAAACCATTCCAAGTTCGGAAACGGCGTTGTTAAAGACGGAGAAGATGAAGCCGTGCGCGTCTGGATAGACGTAATGAATGAAGCGGGCGGACGCTCCATTCTGCCTTTTGTGGACATAATCGCCGCGGATGCTTATTTGTGGGCATCATACCGCGACGACACCGCGCTTACGGAAAAACTCGCACAGATCACGCAGAATCAATACGGAGGCGTCCGCGGCAGTTACGGAGTAATTGGAAGCGGCGCGGTTATAAAAAGCTGCGCCATCATCAAGGATACTGCGGCAGGAGAGTGCGCTTACATAAAAGGCGCGAACAAGCTTAAAAATATAACGATACTTTCTTCCGAAGAAGAGCCGACGCAGATAGGTGAAGGCGTGGAAATGGTAAACGGTATTGTAGGGTACGCCTGCAATGTTTTCTACGGCTCCAAAGCTGTGCGTTTTATAATGGGCAGGAACAGCAATTTAAAATACGGAGCGCGTCTTATTCACTCTGTGTTAGGCGACAATTCTACAGTGTCATGCTGCGAGATACTGAACAATCTGATATTTCCCGTTCATGAGCAGCACCATAACAATTCTTTCTTGATAGCAAGCCTCATTGAAGGGATGTCAAACATGGCGGCAGCAGCTACAATCGGCAGTAACCACAACAGCCGCGCCAATGACGGGGAGATTAGGGCAAAGCGCGGTTTTTGGCCGGGGCTTGCCGTCAGCCTGAAACACTCCAGCGTTTTCGCTTCGTATGTGATTATCGCAAAGGGCGAGTATCCGTCGGAATTAAACATCCCTCTTCCTTTTTCTCTTGTAAATAACAATGTATATAAAAACAGGCTGGAAGTAATGCCTGCTTATTACTGGATGCATAATATGTACGCTCTTGAGCGTAATTCATGGAAATCAAAAAACCGCGACAAACGAATTGTGAAAATCCAGCGTGTCGAAATAGATTATCTGGCTCCCGATACAGCGGAAGAAATAATTTTTGCAATATCATTTATTGAAGGTTTGATAAAAAACGCAGGCTTAACGCCTGATAAAAACAATAATGTCCGAATAATTCCATGCAGCCGTTTTGAAAAAAGCAAAAGAGGGCAGGTAATAATAAAGCCGTTTGAAGCTCTTGCCGCTTACCGTCACATGCTGCATTATTACGCAATAAAAAAAATCGCGGCGTATTTTGATACAAACCCGGAAATGGATTTTAACGGAATGTGCAGGCAATTTGAGTCAGCTTCGCCTGATGAGCGGATAAAAGACTGGGTGAATCTGGGCGGACAGATTGTTCCCGCTTTCCGCGTTGATGAACTTCGCAGGGAAATCGGCGAAGGAAAGTATAAAAACTGGGATGAGATTCACAGCGTATACGATAAATGGGATGAAACATATCAGCTTGATAAATGCCGCCACGCCTGGGAGGTTCTCTCTCTTATTCACGGGAAAGCCCCGGACATTTCCGTTTTTAAAAAAGAACTTGAACTTGTAACAGAGATACGCGAATGGATGGTAAATCAAATTTTCGCAAGCAGGGAGAAGGATTTTCATAATCAGTTTAAGCAGGCTACATTCCGTAACCAGCAGGAGATGGAACAGGTGCTTGGAAAACCGGATGATAATCCATTTATTCGTCTTGTCCGCAGGGAAAATACCGGTTTTAAAGAAATGATTGATAGAGTAAAAAACCGAATTTAAAAAAAAGGCAGCCATTTCTGGCTGCCTTTTTTGTACTTGATAAATCAGCCCAATCCCGATTTACGGCGGTTGTAGACGTCGTAGAAGACCGCAAGCACAAGAACCAGCGCCTTGACGACATACTGCCAGTGGTTGCCGAGGTTCATCAGTATCATGCCGTTGTTGATTGTCGCCATTACAAGAGCGCCGACAACAACTCCGATGACCGTGCCGATACCGCCGCCGGCAGAAACGCCGCCGACATAACACGCCGCGATTGCGTCAAGCTCAAAGAGGTTTCCTGCCTGCGGAAGCGCGCTGTTCATGTATGCGGTTGATACTACAGCGGCAAGACCTGCAAGCCCGCCCATAAAACAGAAAACAATGAATTGCACCATCTCTGAATTTATACCGGAAAGTTTTGCAGAGCGCGGGTTGCCGCCTACAGCGTAAATATATCTTCCCACAACCGTGTTATTCAAAAGGAAGTGAAAGGCGAAGATTGTAATACCCAAGACAATAATAATAATCGGAAGACCTCTTGCGCGGGCAAAACGATCTGTAATGGCAAGAACCAGTATACTGATCAAAACAAGCTTTGTTATAAACAGCGGCATCGGGGATACTTCAAAATGATTGGCTATTTTCTTCTTCCGCCCGGCGAATTCGGCGATATAAAAAATTATCAATATCGCCAGCGCAAATAAAATCGCCATTGGACGGTAAGGACCTATTCGATTTGTTGTTTTCAGGATTTCATCAAGAATTCCGGTTCCGATGAGCGAGTAGTTGTCGTCTTTAAGAACTACAGGACTGACATTCGTTACAATGTAGGTAAGTCCGCGGAAAAGGAGCATTCCCGAAAGCGTAACAATAAACGCAGGCAGCCTTGCAAACGCAACCCAGGCTCCCTGATACGCTCCGATGGCAACGCCGATCAATACCGAAAATATCAATGTCAGCGGCATCCCTATGCCCGTATTGTAGATCATCGCGCTTAACGCCCCGACAAACGCGCACACAGAGCCGACTGAAAGGTCGATATTCTGCGTAATGATTATCATTACCATACCGACCGCAAGAATTAGCACATAACTGTTCTGAAAGAAAATATTGATAAAGTTCTGCGGACGAAAGTTGTTAAAATTCGTCAGCGGGGCAAAGATCAATAAAATCAATACCAGAATGATGAACATAGAATAATTTCTCAGATTGCTTTTTATCAGCGTTTTTACATCGGAAGTGTGTATTTCCTTACCGCCCATTGTTTTCTCCTTAAATGCCCAGGTCAGCCAACCAGAGCCAGATGCATTATTTTTTCCTGGGTCGCTTCATTATTGGATAGCTCCCCTTTAATTTTTCCCTCGTTCATTACATAAATCCTGTCCGCCATCCCAAGAACCTCAGGGAGCTCGGAGCTGACCATAATTACGCTCTTTCCGGCGGCAATCATGTCGTTGAGAATTCCGTAAATTTCCGTTTTCGCGCCGACATCGATGCCTCTTGTGGGTTCGTCAACAATGAATATGTCAGGGTTTGCCTGTAAAGTCTTTCCAACTACAACCTTCTGTTGATTGCCGCCGGACAGGTTACGGACATACTGATTGATGGACGGCGTCCTGATGTTTAACTCCTTGCAGCGTCTCTCAGCTTCCTTAATTTCATGCTGTTTATTAACAACCCCATATTTAGAAATTTTTTGAAGGCTGGAGTGTGTCAAATTCGTTTTTATGTCTTGAATTAAAACAAGCCCAAGGCTTTTTCTGTCTTCGGAAATGTAGCCTAAGCCTGCGTTAATCGCCGATCTTGCGCTATTGAATGTATGGGTTTTGCCGTTGATCTTCAATTCGCCTTCGCAGCGAGAACCGTATGACTTTCCGTAGAGGCTCATCATAAGCTCAGTGCGCCCGGCTCCCATCGGTCCGCAGAAAGCTAATATCTCACCCCTGCGCAGATAGAACGAAACGCCGTCTACCACTTTGATACTGTGATAATCAGGATGGTAAACAGTCCAGTTTTTCACTTCCATTACGGTTTCACCGGGCGAGGATTTCCGTTCCGGGAAACGGTGAGTGAGGGTACGCCCAACCATGTCTTTAATGATCATTTCTTCTGTCAGGCTGTCGTTCTTTACATCATAAGTGCTGATGGATTTACCGTCGCGTAAAACAGTTACGGTATCGGCTACTTTAAGAACTTCGTTCAATTTATGGGAAATCATAACAAGGGTTATTCCCTGTTTTTTGAATTCCAGCATGAGATTTAAGAGTTTTTCACTTTCATCGTCATTTAAAGACGAAGTGGGTTCGTCTAATATAATTAAATCGGTTTTTTTTGAAAGAGCGCGGGCGATTTCAACTAACTGCTGCTTTCCAACACCCATCTTGCTTACAATTGTTTCCGGCGGCTCTTTTAACCCTACGGTATCAAGATATTTTTTCGATTCATGTATATATTTATTCCAATTTATAATTCCAAACCGGGTTTCCATGTGTCCCAGAAACATATTTTCATAGATTGATAAGTACGGGCTGAGCGCAAGTTCCTGATGGATAATGGCAAGCCCTTCTTTTTCGCTGTCTCTTACGCTTTGATAATGCGTTTCATGTCCTTTAAATATTACTTTGCCTTCATATTCTCCCTTTGGATACACTCCGGAGATACAGCTCATAAGTGTTGATTTACCCGCGCCGTTTTCTCCGCAGAGGGAATGAATCTCGCCTTTTTTTACTTTTAAAGTTACGTTTTCTAAAGCTCTGACCCCGGGAAAGTCTTTGGTCATATTCTCAATTTCCAGAATGTATTCGCTCATGGATCACCTTAATGGATGTATTAAAATGAGCGGTTGTACTGATCATTTATAAAAAATGATCAGCCAACCACTTGTTTGTTTAACAATTCAGCCGCTTTGGCGGCTAAAAGTCAGAGTGACTAGCGCAATTGCGCATTTTCAGATGCTGTAAACCAGCCGGCAGCATTGACCGGCGCAAGGAAGTTAGAGTTTCTTGTAACAAGAATAGGATCAAGAAGAATTGCTGTTACTGTTTTCCTGCCGGTATTGCCGATTGACGCAAGACCGATATCCGCTGCGACTACTGAGCCGGGGACATTGACTCTCTGACCTTTAAGAAGCTGGTCAGCAAGAAGAACTGCAGCTTCAGCTAATTTTGATGTGTCTTTGAATACTGTCATGTACTGCTCGCCGTTCTTGATTGAAAGCATTGACGCAAACTGAGCATCCTGACCTGTAACAACAGGGAGTTTTGTCCTGTATTTTGCATCCGCTTTGAGAGCTTCAATAATAGCCATGCCCAAAGTGTCATTGGGAGCAAGAACCGCATCAAGTGTTACGCTGCGGGCATCGCCTGTAAGAAGGTTTTCCATACGGGTTTTGGCAATGTTCGGCATCCAGTTTTCAGTCGCAATTCTCTGGAAGTTTGCCCTGTCAGCAGATGTAGCCGGATGAGGACCGACAACTCTGAGTACGCCGCTGTCAATAAAGGGTTTAAGCTTGCTGTAAGCGCCGTCATAAAAGAAGAACGCATTACCATCTGTCGGGGAACCGGCAAAAAGGGTAATGTATTTGGGAGCCGCTGTTGTAGCTGTAGTTAAACTTAATCCGTCTACAATAGCCTGACCCTGGAATTCGCCGACCTTGAAGTTGTTGAACGTAATGTAATAATCATAAGCGTCTGAATTCTGAATTATCCTGTCATAAGCGATTACCTGTACGCCTTCAGCTTTAGCGCGTGCGACTACCGGAGCAACGCCGTCATTAATGTTGCCAACGATTATCGCTTTTGCTCCCTGCAGAACGAAGCTTTCAATCTGTCCGTTCTGAATGAGCTGATTTGCGTCCGCCCACTGAACCAGCGCCGAATAACCGAGTTTTTCAGCCTGAGTTCTTAAATCTCTGCCGTCTTTTAACCAGCGATCAACATGGGTTTCCGGCATTGCCATACCGATCAACGTTCTTTCGCCAGTGCTTCTGTCTGCGCCGCCACCGGCAAAAACAAAACCTGCTGCGAACAGAATCAATAATGATACTGCTAACAATTTCTTCATAACTTTTCCTCCATAAAAAAAAGATTTGAATGTTGGTTTATTATCACCTAAATAACTGTTTTTTGCAAGACAAAAAAAATACAACTTAGATAATAAAATTCTCAATAAAATATTGTATTATATTAATGTAATTATAATAATATTACAATTTTAATAATTAAACACGATGATTATTTAATTAATTTTTCATAAATCTGATGAAAAGACATAAGCTGGCATCATAATATAATACTTTTCCGGCTTTTCATAAGACAAATCCTGAAAATATAAGACAAAAATCTAAATTCTATTACACGAAAATTTCTCCGAATAAATATTTCTAAAATATCTGTCAGGAACATTCCAATGCCGTTAAAAATAGCAGCTAACGCCGGTTTTTTCATGAAAATAAGCCGCCACATTTGAACCAACATTCAAATTCTTATTATGGAGGTAGAATATGAAGAAATTAGCAGCGGTATCGATACTGATACTGTTCGCAGCAGGAGCCCTTTTTGCCGGCGGCAGCGCTGAAGGCAACAGGAGCTTTGTTGGTGTCGCAATGCCTGAAACCCATGTCCAGCGCTGGATAAAAGACGGCGCCTACTTGGTAGGCGAGGTAACCAAGCGCGGTTATGAGGCTGAAGCCCAATGGTCAGACGGTGTCAGCCAGGCTACGCAAAACTCGCACATTGAAGGCTTTTTGACAAAAGGCGCAAAAGCGCTGCTTATCGGTCAGATTAACCAGGGCGTCGCCGCTGCGGTAAACCGCGCAAGGCAGGAAGGCGTTGTTGTTGTAGCTTATGACCGCATCATTCAGGGAACGAATAATTATGATTACCTGGTAACATTTAACAATTACAAAGTAGGCACATTTCAAGGGCAAGCAATTGCAAGTGCGCTGGATTTGAATAACGCCACAACAGCAGCTCCAAAAACTATTACCCTGTTTGCAGGTTCCCCGACAGACGCAAACGCCAACTTCTTCTTCCAGGGCGCAATGGATGTTCTTCTTCCCTTTATTGATAAAGGAGTGCTGAGAGTTGTCGGTCCCTTCCCAAGGCACTATTCAGAATCTACTTTCCAGAGAATCGCTACAGAAGGCTGGTCAGCTTCCATAGCAAAAGCCCGCATGGAAGGTCTTTTAATCGGTGATGCCCGCACAGTTACCCTTGATGCAGTACTTACGCCCAATGACACTTTAGCAATCGCCATTATTGAAGCCTGTAAAGCAGACGCAAAATACCGGACAAAACTCCCGGTAGTAACTGGTCAGGATGCGCAATTTTCATCAATGGTCTCAATTAAAAACGGCGAACAGAACATGACCGTATTTAAGGATGCAAAATTACAGGCTGCCGCAGCCGCTTTATTGGTCGATCAATTACTTAAAAAACAAAGAGTGAATATCCCCGGTTCTGTTCTTATTACGCCAGATTCAACGAACGCTCTTCTGAAAGAGATCGGCAATACAGGTACGGGTTATGTTAATGTCATTCTTCTCGATCCTATTCTGATTACCAAAGACAGCAATTTCCAGTATCCGTCTGATGTAGGATGGTTATCGCCGGCAGAAGCTGCTCAGTTGAAGTAGCGCTAATTTATCTGATCGTATTGATCATTTTTTTATGAAAATAGATCGGTTGACAGAATAACAACATTTTATTTATTAAACCTGATCATTTATGCAGATAAGTGATCAGGTTTTTTTGGAAGGATTTATGAGTGAATACATTCTGGAAATAGAAAATCTGACCAAGGATTTTCCAGGGGTCAGGGCTCTTGATAATGTAAGTCTAAAGGTAAAAAAAGGCGGGATTCATTCCCTCTGCGGAGAAAACGGAGCGGGTAAATCAACATTGATGAGCTGCATCTCCGGTGTTTATCCTAACGGCGACTTTGATGGAAAAGTTTCATTCAAAGGACGGGAAACCAAATATCATAATGTAAAAGACAGCGAAAAAGAAGGGCTTGCCATTATCCATCAGGAGCTTGCGCTCAGCCCGTACCTCTCAATCTATGAAAATATATTTCTGGGACACATGAATACCAGGTTTGGAATTATAAATTGGCATAAATATTCAATAGAGTCGAAAAAATATTTAAAAACAGTAGGTTTAAATGAACCTCCTGAAACAATAGTCAGTAAAATGGGCGTTGGGAAACAGCAGTTAGTAGAAATCGCCCGCGCTCTTTCAAAAAAAGCAGATTTAATCATACTGGATGAACCTACTTCTTCTTTAAATGACGATGAAAGTGAGAAACTCTTAAATCTCATGCTGGAATTGAAAAAACAGGGAATAACCCTTGTTATGATTTCCCATAAGTTAAACGAAGTCCTGAAGGTAGCAGATACCGTAACTGTTTTGCGCGACGGTAAATCCATCAGTACATACGATGTAAAGAGCGACAACCTAACAGAAGAAATGATCATCAAAGACATGGTAGGACGAAATTTAACACACCGTTTCCCCGAGCGGAAATCCTCACCGGGTGAAGCCGTAATGGAAGTGAAAAATTGGACTGTTTACCATCCTGATTATCACGATATAAAAGTGGTAGACGATGTTTCATTCTATCTGCGGAAGGGCGAGATACTGGCTTTCTGCGGTCCGATGGGAGCCGGGCGCACTGAACTTATGATGAGCATTTACGGCAAATCCTACGGTTCCCGTTGTGAAGGCGAATTGAAGATCAACGGCAAAACCCGTACATTCAACAGCGCAAGATCAGCGATTAACGCCGGGCTTGGTTATATTTCTGAAGACAGAAAAAGCCTTGGACTTGTTTTAATTCAGGATGTAAAAACAAATATTACGATTTCCAGCTTTGATAAAATATCCAAATTCGGGGTTATCGACAACCAGCAGGAAATAAAAATAGCTGAACGGCAGAGAAAAGAACTTAACATAAGAACACCTTCAATATACCAATATGTACGCAATCTCTCCGGAGGTAATCAGCAAAAAGTTGTCGTAGCAAAAAGTCTACAGGCTAATCCGGATATATTCATCGTTGACGAACCTACAAGGGGTATCGACGTCGGAGCGAAAACCGAGATCTACGGAATACTCAACGACATGATTGCCGCCGGAAAAAGCGTAATTATGGTCAGCTCCGAACTTCCCGAAGCGATTGGAATGGCTGACAGGATTTATGTAATGAACGAAGGAAAAATTAAAGGGGAACTGTCCAAAGATGAAGCGACCCAGGAAAAAATAATGCATCTGGCTTTGGTCGGATAATCTAATTAAGGAGAAATAAATGAGCAATAAAGCCATTCACACCGCTGATGTTAAATCGCTGATAAAAAGCAATCTGAGAAATTATTCCATGTTTATCATGCTGATACTTATCCTGATTATTTTTGCTCCGCTGACAAAAGGAGTAAATTTTTATCCGCGAAATTTCATTAATATTTTCTTTCAAAACAGTTATGTTTTAATTCTTGCTATCGGTATGGTAATGATTATAATCACCCAGAATATCGATCTTTCCGTCGGTTCTGTCTGCGCCTTTGTCGGAGCGTTAAGTGTAATGCTTTACAATACAGGAATAGGAATGCCTGCTACTGTTATAGCATCGATATTAATCGGTGTTGCTATCGGAGCGTATCAGGGAGCATGGGTCGCATTCGCAAAGCTGCCGGCTTTTATCGTTACTCTTTCCGGAATGCTGCTTTTCCGCGGTTTAACCTACATTGTTACAAAAGTAAGTCCTATCGGTATTAATGATATTGGTTATTCGCTTTTTTCTACAGGAATTGTTGACGAAATAATAGGCACAACCAGAATGGGTCCATATTTCCCAATGCCGTTCGCTGCCGCAATAATTTTATTGTTAATTTTTTATTTTGCGGAATTTTCAGGACGAAGAAAAAAAATTGAAAATGAATTTGAAGTTTCTCCAATGCCTTTATTTATAACCAAATTGGTAATAATCAGCATAATCATACTTGCACTTGCAGATCGTTTCGCGCGTTCCCGCGGGCTTCCTGTTGTAGTGCTTGTTGTGGGAATTACAATTTTTGCTTTTCATTTTATTTTAAACAACACTGTTCTTGGGCGGTATATTTACGCGGTCGGAGGCAATCCGCGCTCTGCAAAACTTTCAGGCATAAACTCCGAAATGGTAACATTCATTGTATTTCTTTTCATGGGCGGGCTTACAGGTCTTGCTGCTGTTGTATCAACCGGTTATATGAACACAGCTCTTCCAATGGCAGGGAACCTGTTTGAACTCGATACCATCGCGGCATGCTATATCGGCGGCGTTTCTGCCGGCGGCGGTATTGGAACTGTATTCGGAGTCATCATCGGCGCACTTGTAATGGCGGCAATTAACAACGGTATGATTTTAATGAACCTTGGCACCCATTGGCAGTATGTAGTTAAAGCGTTAATTCTTGTGCTTGCCGTCTTCTACGATGTTTACAACCGCCGTAAATCCGGATTGGGTTGATTTATCAGGCACAAAAAAGGCAGTCAGAAATGGCTGCCTTTTTTTTGAAAAAAACGTATACAGCCGGACGCTTGTTTCCGCTGTCGGCAGTGTTTCTGCAAGCGGCGGTATCAGCATTGTAATCGGAGTCATTGTCTGCGCTGCTGTAACAGCGGTGATTAAAAAAACGGTCACAATTTATACAAGGCTTCCCAAAGCGAATTCCCTGATCAATCAACAACCCCGCCGTGAATCCCGCACAGATTTGGAATTATTGCGAAAGCAGCTTAGCAGTTGTTGCTTGTTAGGTGAAGTTCCTGCCCCTACTTATATGCATCTTTTCTGGTTTCAATATACTTGCGCCTAACGTTATAAATAATTGACATATTGCCAGACCAGGTAAGCCGTTAGTTACCCGGAAAGTTATGCGCAATTACGCTTTATTTTGTCCAATCCTCTGTTTTTAATTCATTTATTCTTTTAAATTCTTTTGCATTATTTGTTACCAATTTCATTTTTAATGATATATACCTTGTCAAGTCTTTGTTCGTACTGATATTTTTTAAAACCACCGGCGGACTTTAAAAAAGACAATCATAACAATTGCGACAGAAAACATTACGCCAAGAACAATGAAATACCCGAAACTATATCTTAGTTCAGGCATAACATCAAAATTCATGCCGTATATTCCCGCGATAAAAGACAGGGGAATAAAGATGGCAGAAATCATCGCCAAAACTTTCATTACCTTGTTTAACTGATACGATAAAACAGACAAGTTTACTTCCATGATGCTTGACAGCCATTCGCGGTAATGTTCTACCTGCATTACCGCATGCTCCATATTTTCTATTAGGTCCTGTAAAAACGGTTTTATTTCCCCGGTTTGGAAAAAGGATTCTGTCCGGGAAATAATCATCAGATTATTTTTTAGCGGCAGAATCGCTTTCTTGACAAGCAGCAGGTATTTTTTTGTTTCCTGTATCTCCTCAATATATGTATCATCGCTTGTCCTGGCCGCGCGTTCTTCAAGATTTTCTATGTGTTCTTCCAAATGGTCAATGGAGCTAAAATATTCATCGACAATTTTATCAATTATTAAATAGGCAATATAGTCGGTTTCCATTTTGCGGATTTCACCTGTATTCTCCATTATTTTTCTTCTTATGCCTTCAAATGCGCCTCTTGACAATTCCTGAAAAGTCAAAAGAATGTTTTTCATAATAACTATTCCAACCTGGGTAATAATTAGTTCATCTGTTTTTCCGTCCGTAGATATAAAACGCCTATCCTTCCCGAAAGGCACGAAAAATATTTTCTTTTTGGCGTTTAAGCGGCAAAAAGTATTCCTTTTTTTTATAATTGTCTTTACCAATAAAAATCTGTATTTTTCGAATACTTCCATTTTAGCCTGTTGTTCTGTCTGCAGAATATCTTCAATGGTTAAAGGGTGAATTTCCAGCAGTTCACCCAACCGCTTGATTGACTCAATGTCTTTTAATCCGCTGACATTTATCCATAATATTTTTGAATCGTTTTTAAGTTTTATTATTTCATCAATGGAAGAAACATCTTTTGTTTCCGCAGACTCTGAATCATAATTTATAAAAGATAACTTCATTTCTGAAGCAGGTATGTCTCCTGAATAAACGGGATTAACAACCTGCATATATTTTGATTTCACCAATGCCATTTATGTTTCCCCTGTCGCCCTGAAAAGGTCCTATACTTTTTTCATTTTTAAACAGCAATTGGGTTTTGTAAAACATACTTAATGTGTCAGTTTATCATTATTTTATATAATATGTCAATATTACATTTTTGTTTAAATTTTATGCTTTTTTGACGCTTTGCCCTGTTTTTGTCATTTCACCTAACAGGCTGTATGCCCGTTCAACCGGACGCCTATTTACGCTGTAAGGAAAAATAAATATAATAACGGTATGCCAAAAATCGAAGTAAACGAGCAGGTTTTTTATACTCTTGCGGCTCGTCCCGGCGGATGGAAAAACAGGGATGAATTTGAGGCAATCCTTACCTGCGCAAAAGCCGAGCTTGACGAGGACAGCGACAAAAGTCTTCCCGAACAGGAAAGAACCCTGAAAATCGAACTTAACGACACAAACCGCCCCGATCTTTGGGGAACTGCCGGCTGCGCCCGTCAGCTTAAAATATACAACAGCGGGAAAATACCGGAATACAGCTTTTTTTCACGGCAAGGCAGTGATAAGAAAACAACAAGAAAGGTAAAAGTCGAAGCAAGTGTTAAACAGGTTCGCCCCTACATAGCGGGGTTTATCGCAAAAGGCAAAACCATCACGGATCCCATGCTCAGGGACATGATTCAAACCCAGGAAAAACTCGCCTGGAATTTTGGACGAAAACGGCGCGCCATTTCCATGGGGCTTTACCGCATCGCGCTTATAAAATGGCCGATTATCTACAAAGGCGCAGACCCTGACTCCGTTTCTTTTATCCCTCTGCAGACAGACCAGCCGTTCGGCCCCCTGACACTGAGGGAAATACTCAGGCAGCACCCAAAGGGCAGGGAGTATGCCTTTATACTGGAAAAAGAGCCGGTTCATCCGCTTCTTACAGATTCCCAGGGGTTTATTCTGTCATATCCGCCGATTATCAATTCCAATGACCTCGGTGCTGTGGAAGTCGGTGACAGCGAGATTTTTGTCGAACTTACAGGAACCGACATGCATACGCTCACTCTTGCAGCATCAATAGTGGCGTGCGATTTTGCAGATAACGGCTTTACCATTGAGCCTGTGGAAATGGAATACGAATACGACACGCTCTTCGGCAGAAATCCGGTGTTTCCGCGCTATTTCCAGGAGCCGATCTTCTGTTCGCTGTCCAGAGTCGAAAAATTCCTCGGCGAAAAACTTAACGCCGATGAGTGCGTTCAGGCTCTTATGCGCATGGGCGTTAAAGCGGAAAAAACAACGGACATGGAAAGAGGCACGGAAGTCATGTCTGAAGGCGTGCGCGCATATCCGCCGGAGTACCGCAATGATTTCCTCCATGCCGCCGATATCATCGAAGATATAATGATCGGCCGCTCGCTTGGCTCTTTTAAATCGCAGCGTCCCTCTGACGCAACAATAGGGAGGCTTTTGCCAATCACCCTTTTCAGCAGGCAGGTTAAAGAAGCTCTTATCGGTCTTGGCTATCAGGAAATGATCTATAACTACCTTGGTTCCCGAAAAGACTTGGTTGAAAAAATGCGCGGGGACGGCGGCAGAATCATCCGTATTTTTAATCCTATGACCGAGAATTACGAATATGTCCGCGACTCTGTCATTGCCTCGCTTATGGCAAGCGAATCCGTTTCCGGGCGGTCTGTCTATCCCCACAAAATTTTTGAAACGGGGAAGATCGCATATCTTGATGACAATGAAAATTACCGCAGCTCAACCTGCCAATACGCAGGGTTTCTGCACGCCGGAACAGACTCCAATTTCAATACAGCAGCTGCTGAGCTTCAAACGCTTTTCTACTACCTTTCCCGTGAATATAAAGTGGAAGAATCATCCGATCCGCGTTTTATTCCCGGAAGAGCGGCGGCAATTATTTACAAGGGGAAATCCATCGGCGTCTTCGGCGAACTCCATCCTGAAACTCTTGAAAACTGGGGCGTTACCGTTCCGTGTACAGCATGTGAAATTGATCTGGACGCACTGATACTGTAAACATTGACATCAAATGAAATTCCTTTTAATATATAAAAGATGGCTGCTAATGCAACAAACGGAGGCATGGATCCCGAACTAGCCGCGTTATTGGGAACTGCAGGTTCTTCCGGCGGATCGCTTCCGGATTTTCATGATATTTTCGGCGATAAAAACAAGGGCGATTTTGCGGACATATCAAGCACTTCCGGCAGCGAGGTCGATCTCAGCGCTTCCGGGTTTCCGCCTGTAACAAAACGCCTTGAAGAAAAGGGACATGATTTCTTCAACGATCCCAATTATTACAAAGGCGCTTTATCCAATGAAGGCGACATTGCCCAAAGGGTTCACGGTATCCTTCAGAAGTATCTTACCGCGAAAGACCCGAAAGATCGCAGCGTATTCCGCCAGCAGTTTATATCGCCGTATTGGGAATTTCTGCTTGGAATTGCCAGAAAGACCACAGGAAAACTGCCGCCGTATAAAAAATACCTCCTTCGCTTCGCGATTCTGCACCCTACTTTCCTCACTGCGGAAACAAGGGATTTTTTCAGTAAAATAGTGGTTGAAAACACGCTGGATCAGCCGGTTTATTATCTTGATGAATGGATGGGCGCGGTCGGTACAAGCAAAATGCGTCCTTCAAGCACCGATGAAGTCAGGGTATCCAAAGGAAACAGTCAGTCAAAAATACAGCAGCTTCTTGAAAAAGCGCAGGGAAAATACGACGGCGCAAGATCAATCTTAAAGCAAAAAGACAAAGAACGCAGTGAGATCGAAAAAATATTACGCGACAGGATGAACTCGGTTTTTGAGCATAATCCTCTCAGAGAAATGACAGACATAAGCGATTGCCTTAATGAAGGGCAAAAAATGGCAATTAATGAAATTCAAAACCTGCTTAAGCAAATGCAGAAAAATGATCATGACCTTAGTATCAGCATCAGGGATTTTACAAGCGCCGAAGCGGATGTTTCCAATTTGCAGGATAAACTTGAAAATGAAGGCGGCGCCGTTACCGTAGACCTCGGCGCGATTGATGCAGAATTTGATACAGTCCGTCAGATGGCAAAAATGACCATAGGGCGGCAGGGAAATCACTTTCCGGTACTGACATCGGAATATTATCACAGTACGCCTAACGAAGTCGGCACACGTGAAAATATAATATCAATGATGGCGAGAATCGAAAGTATTGATGCGGAAGCTTTCTGCCGCGTATACAAAAACAGGCTAAACCGCATCGCGCCGTATGTTCTGTTGATTCCCACCTACGGCGATATGGGTTTTTGCTGGGAACCGTTTGACCGTTATAACCGCGCTACAAGCCGCGGCCGTATCATTGTTCCCATGTACCCAAGAAATCTGTATCTGGCGCTTCTTACGGCTGTAGCTGACCTTCGCTGGCAGGTAGCCAAAGAAAAAGCTTCCTTCTACTGGATGGAGGAAGGTCTTACCGGTCATTATTATCAGTGGTTCCAGTCAAATAAATTAAAAGGCGATATTAAAGAGTATTTTATCCGTGATTATATTTTGTGGATGACCAAAGAAGCCGAGGGCATACAGAAACTTGAAAAGGATGTGCGCGGCACTTTCTGGCGGCATATGCCGTTTACCAAAGAGGTAAAGGAAAGATTGAAAAACCGCAGCTTTGTATATCAGGAACTGTATCAGCGCGATGTAAACCGTTCCATGTCTGACGGTTATTAACCGCAAAAAAAAACCTGATTACCGGGATTCGGCAATCAGGCTTATGCTTTATATTTAATTGTTTACGCAAACCATGCGTTCACAATATTCTCCGCTGTAGCGTCGATGACTTTCTGATTTAAATACGCAGGATCGTTGATTTTCGCTCTGAGTTCAGCAATCCGGGCTTCGTCGAGTTCCGGGGCGGATTTAATTAATTCCATTACCTGATACCTTTCAGCCTTCTCCATTGCCTGCGGAGAGAGACTGATAGAATCGCTTTTTTCCTCTGTCCCGATTTTTTCGGTCCTGCCGGCTCTCTTGCCGGGGGGAATGGGTTCTACCGGACCTATCCTGTCTATCATCATACTCTTACCCTGCCTATAACCTATTATCGGCAACTACTTACTATAAGTTTACCAACTATTTCACATAATTGCCAGACAAATATACGGAAAACTCACCTATTTGTTCATCCTTTTTTACCAAAGAATCGAGAATTTCAGCCGCTGTTCCGCGTAAAAATTCTTCATGAATTTTGGTCATTTCCCGTCCAATACAAATATAACGTTCTCTGTCAATTTCGGCAATATCTCCCAATAGTTTAAGGATTCTGAACGGGGATTCATAAATAATACAGGCAGCAGGCATAGCCATAAGCTCACGTAAGCGGCTCTTCCTGCGTCCCGGCTTCGGCGACAGAAACCCTTCAAAAACAACGGTTTTATCCCTTCCTCCGGCAACGCTTAAAAGGGCGGCAAAAGCGGACGGTCCAGGAATGGGAATTACATCATGTCCCGCAGCAGCCGCCATTCTTGCAAGTACCGCGCCGGGATCGCTTAAAGCCGGAGTTCCAGCGTCGCTTGCATACGCCACCGATTGCCCCTGATCCAAAGCGTCAAGCGCCTTCTGCGCCGCAAATTCTTCGTTGTGAGAGCGGCAGGAGAGCATTTTTACCTTTATTCCCAGATGATTAAGGAGTTTTAAAGTGCGGCGCGTATCTTCACACGCTACAAGATCGACTTTTTTCAGCGTTTCCGCCGCGCGGAAGCTGATATCTCCCAAATTTCCAATCGGCGTAGCAATAATATAAAGGACAGCCATTTTTTAAGTATACCACTTTATTGGTGACTGTCATCCTTTCGTGGTATCATATCAATATGAGCGAATATATTAAATTACTTGGCTTTGTAATAATCGGTATTGTCCTTCTTTGGATTGGTTATTCGCTTTTTTTCGGGAAAATGTCGCCGCTTTATCCGTTTCTTCCTTGGAGTAAAAGAAAACCGCTTACGGGAAAAGCAGGGGATCCCCAAATCTGTCCTGTCTGTTCAATGAATTTATTAAAAGGCGATCAGCTAAAAACAGTCGCATTTCCGGCAAGAGAAGGGAGCGTAGATCGTATTATGCACATTAAAGGCTGCTATAACTGTCTGGAAAAGGGACTGCCCAGAAAGTGTCCGGTATGCGGGTCAAACCTTTCCATTGAGGATTTTCTTGTTTCGCGCATGTTTGAACGCAATTATCAGAAGAACCATGTTCATGTACTGGGCTGCAACAAATGCAGAAAAGTGTAGCAGCTAACGTTCATCCTCTTTCCAATCGGCTTCGGGGAAAAAATTTTCTATTGCGTCAATCCTCTTCTTTGCAAGAGAAATATAGTTTTCTTCTTTTTCAATGCCAATATAACTGCGTTTCAGTTTTTTTGCGGCAGCGCCTGTTGTTCCTGTCCCGAAAAAAGGATCGAGTATAATATCGCCCTGTTTTGACGTTGACAGGATTAACCTTTTAAGCAATTCTTCCGGTTTTTGCGTTGAGTGGGCTTTTTTGCCGTCTTCTCCTTTTATTCGTTCTTCGCCTGTACACAATCCAATCTTCCAGACTGACGTCATCTGCTTGCCGCCGTTATACTTCTTCATCATTTTATGATTAAAAGTATATTTTTTAAATTGTTCTCCTTTTGAACACCACAAGAGGGTTTCTGTCGCGTTAGTAAAACGGGTTCCCATGAAATTGGGCATTGGATTTGTTTTGTGCCATGTAATGTCATTTAAAATCCAAAATCCCAAATTGAGCATAATATTTCCAACGCGGAAAATATTATGATAACTGCCGATAACCCATATCGATCCTGTGTTTTTAAGAATTCGTTTACATTCCTTCAGCCATAAAACGCAAAAATCGTCATATTCTGAAAATGACGCAAATTTATCCCATTCATCATTAACTCCGTCAACTTTTGTATTATTCGGGCGGTATAACGCGTTTTTTAGCTGCATATTATACGGAGGATCGGCAAAAATTAAATCTATGGAATCATCAGGAATTTTTTTCAATTCTTCAATGCAGTCTCCATGAATTATTGAATTAATTTCCATGTTTTAAAGTATATTGGAAATATTTATTTATATCAATTTAATATAGAATCATGTTATAATCCGGTATGGAAGCAGTTAAAATAAAAACTGATTTAAAAAATCTTGGAATAAAAGAAAATGACACTATTGTTATTCACTCGTCATATAAAAATTTATGCGGAAATATCAAAATTAAACCTGACGCTGTTATCGAAGTGTTTAAAGAAACCGTAAAATCCGGCACACTGATGCTGCCGGCGTTAAGTTATGAGAGCGTAACTCCGCAAAACAGAATCTTCGACGTGTTAAGCACGCCGTGCTGCGTGGGGATTCTGCCGGAAGTTATGCGAAAATCAGAAGGCGCATACAGGAGCGTTCATCCGACTCACAGCATCGCGGTCTGGGGAAAAGACGCGCAGGAAATCGCCGCCGCGCATATCAGGGATTTCACCCCTGTTGGCGCCAATTCTCCGCTTCATGAGTTAAAGCGGAGAAAGGGAAAAATTGTCATGCTTGGATGCGGGCTTGAGCCGAATACTTCGATGCACGGAGTTGAAGAAATGGTTGTGCCCGAATATCTTTACGGAGCCAATTATGATTATGATCTTGTCATGTCTGACGGCAAGCTGTTAAAAACAAACATTTTATCCCATAACTTCAGCGGCGTTGAACAGCGTTATGATAAAATACTTGACGTGCTTGATAAAACGGATTACAAATCAGGAAAAGTATTAAACGCGGAGTGTTATGTGCTGGATGCGGAAGCGGTTTGGGAGAAAGCGCTTATAAAATTACGCGAAAATCCCGTGTATTTTATTGAAAAAGAGATAAAGGAAAATTAATTTTGAAGACGCTTCTTCTGCCGCTGGATGAAAGACCGTGCAATTACCTGTTCCCGCAGATGATCGCAGGAAGCAACAGGGAAATCGCGGTTATTATGCCGGAAAAACATATTCTGGGCGACATGAAAAAACCGGCTGACATCGGCGCGATAGAAAATTTTCTGATTAAAAACGCGCACGGTTGCGCAAATATTGTTCTGTCCGTTGATATGCTTGTTTACGGAGGATTGATTCCCTCAAGACTGCATTATCTGAAAATGGAAGAAGCTTTATCGCGCCTTGAAATAATCAGGAAAATAAAAAACACAAACCCAAAAGTTAAAATATACGCCTTCAACTGCATTATGAGAACGCCTCAATATAATTCAAGCGAAGAAGAACCTGATTATTACGCAGAATACGGGCATGCCCTGTTCAGGAGAAAATACCTTCTGGATTATAAGACAAGGCGCGGCGGTTTAGACAAACTACAGCTCAAAGAATTGGAAAAAATCAAAATACCACAAAATATAATAAATGATTATGAGGCAAGAAGGGATTTTAACGAACTTATCAATATCGAAGTTGTTAAATATCTGGAAACAGGCATTATCGATTTTCTCGTTATCCCGCAGGATGACTCTTCGCCTTACGGTTATACCGCAATTTCACAAAAAAGAATCATCGGCGAAATAAAAAGAAAAAAACTTGACATGAAGGTCATGGTCTATCCGGGTGCGGACGAAGTAGCGTTGTCCCTTTTAACAAGAGCCTGGCACGACTTTAAAAATACCGAACCTAAAGTTTTTCCGTTTTACGCGTCGGTGCTGGGACCGTCAATCGTGCCTTTATTCGAAGACAGACCAATGTATGAAAGCCTTAAATCCCATCTGAGAGTTTGCAGATGCAAACCGGCGGCGAATGCACAGGAAGCTGATTTTGTTCTTGCGATCAATTGCCCCGGAAAAATCCCGCAGGACACTTATGATGAAGAAATTGACATCAGCTATACAAGCTGCCGTAACCTGCAGGATTTCGTTTATCAGATAAGGGATTATCTGGAAGCGGGAAAAAAAGTCGCTGTATGTGACAGCGCTTTTTGCAACGGCGGAGACATTCAATTAATCCGGTATCTTGATGAACTGGACATTTTGGACAAATTGATAAGCTATGCCGGATGGAACACAAACTGCAATACCCTTGGAACAACATTGTCGCAAGCATGTATTGGTGAAAATGACGGACTTTTCAACCTTTTGTACAGAATAATGGACGATGTTTGTTATCAGGCCGCAGTCAGGCATGAAGTTACAGCGATCGATCTCCCGGAATATCGTCTTGAAGACAATAATATAGCGCCTGCTTTAAAAGATATCGAAACAAAAATCAAAAATAAATTACAAAAATTTTATAAATCTTTATGTATCAGTGAAAAATATTCCATTATAATTAAAGGTGTATATTTGCCGTGGAAAAGAATGTTTGAAATCGGAATGGAATTAGAGCTGGAAAAAAAATGAGTGTTTTGGATGATATAAAAGGCGGACTCATTGTTTCATGTCAGGCACTGGAAGATGAACCTCTGCACTCGTCTTTCATTATGGCACGCATGGCAGAAGCCGCAATACTCGGAGGCGCGGTCGGGATCAGGGCAAATTCAACACAGGATATATGCGAAATAAAAAAAACCGTTAATCTTCCCGTTATCGGAATAATCAAAACAGAATATCCTGACAGTCATGTTTATATTACCCCTTCAATGACCGAAGTTGACGCGCTGGTAAAGTGCGGATGCGAAATAATAGCTATGGACGCGGCAAACAGAAAACGCCCGTCGGGAGAGCCGCTTGCGGAATTCTTTGCCAGAGTCCGGGAAAAATATCCTGACAAGCTGTTCATGGGCGACTGCTCCACTGTTCAGGAAGGAATGGACGCGGCAGCGATGGGATTTGATTTGATAGCTACGACCTTGTGCGGTTATACTGATGACAGCAGAAACGACATTACGCCCAACTATGAAATGATGTATGCGCTTGCGCGTAACTCCGGAAAACCAGTCATCGCAGAGGGAAATATATGGACTCCTGAACAACTGCGGCAGGTCATGAGGTGCGGCGTTCATGCCGCTGTCGTAGGCTCCGCGATTACCCGTCCGATGCTGATAACAAAACGTTTTGTCAGCGCAATTAAAGGAGAGTGAAGATGAGAACTGTCGTTTTGGATATCGGCGGAACAGTGATTAAATCGGGGATTTTTGAGAACGAGAATCTTTCGCTGAAAATAAAAACACCCACAAATTCCCATCTTGGCGGACCTTACATTATTGAAGCGGCAAAGAACATCATCGCAGGATACACAAAATTTGACAGCATCGGCATTTCGACAGCAGGACAGGTTGACAGCGATAAGGGCGTTATCCGTTATGCGAATAAAAACATTCTTGATTACACAGGAATGAAGGTTCAGGAGATTCTTCAGGACGCATTTAACGTCCCCGTTGCTGTGGAAAATGACGTCAACGCGGTTGCCGTAGGCGAGGTGGTTTTTGGTTTCGGCAAAACTTTAAAAGCAAAAGATTTTCTTTGCCTCACATACGGTACAGGAGTCGGCGGCGCAATTGTATATAACGGTGAAGTTGTTAAAGGCGCGTCCTTTTCAGCGGGGGAATTCGGTCATATCATTACACATGGAAATAAAAAAGAAAACGGCTACTATGAAAAATACACAAGCACAAAAGTATTAATAGGCAATGTTCAGAAAATACTGCCCGAAATAAAAGAAGGATTTGACGTTTTCAGGAATATAAAAAAGCCAGGCGTAAAAGAAATTGTTGATGACTGGATCGATGAAATTTTATACGGACTTGCGAGTCTTATTCATGTATTTGACCCGGCGCATATAATCCTGGGCGGCGCCATCATGGAAGAAGATTACATCATTAAATCGATACGGGAAAGAATCAACACTCATATTTTGCCAAGTTACACCAATGTTAACATTGTAAAGGCGGTTTTAGGAAATGACGCGGCTTTATGGGGAGTTGGTCATCTTGCAGGTTTAAAAAAATAACATTTCACTGGAAGAAATTGTAAAAATTGAAGCTATGCAATTTCCTCATCTATTATTTTTTATTAAATTTTGATGTAATAAGTGCATTATGAATTATTCTGAGGAATCGCTTAAAAAACACTACGAATGGAAAGGCAAGCTTGAAATCGTTCATAAAATGCCTGTATCTACCAAAGAGGATCTTTCGCTTGCCTATACGCCGGGCGTTGCCCAGCCTTGTCTTGAAATACAAAAAAATCCGGAAAAGAGCTGGGAACTGACAGGGCGCTGGAACACTGTAGCGGTTGTCACAGACGGGACTGCGGTGCTGGGTCTTGGCGACATAGGACCTGAAGCGGGAATGCCCGTCATGGAAGGTAAGTGCGTTTTATTCAAGGCATTCGGAGGAGTAGACGCGGTTCCCCTTTGCATCCGTTCAAAAGAAGTTGATGTTATTGTAGACACAGTCGCGCTTCTTGCCGGGAGTTTCGGCGGGATAAATCTTGAAGACATATCAGCGCCGCGCTGTTTTGAAATAGAGCGAAAACTTAAAGAACGCTGCGATATCCCGATTTTCCACGACGACCAGCACGGAACAGCGATAGTGACGCTTGCCGCTCTTTTAAACGCGCTGAAGCTGACCGGAAGAAAATTGGAAACCTCAAGCGTTGTTACCCTCGGCGCAGGAGCCGCAGGCATAGCGGTTGTCCATCTCCTGCAGGCTGTAGGGCTTTCCGACGTTGTGCTGTGCGATCGTAAGGGAGCGATCTACAAAGGCAGAGACGATCTTAACAGCGAAAAAGCAGAAATGGCGGAAATTTCCAATAAACAGATGAAGAAGGGAGCTCTTTCTGACGTTCTGCGCGGCGCGGACGTGTTTATCGGCGTTTCCGCTCCCGGCATGGTGACGGCGGAAATGGTGAAATCAATGTCACCTAACGCAATACTTTTCCCCATGTCCAATCCTGTGCCTGAAATCATGCCTGATGACGCCGTTGCCGCAGGAGCCGCCGTAGTGGGAACGGGGCGCAGCGATTTCGCAAACCAGATAAACAATGTTCTTGCTTTTCCGGGAGTTTTCCGCGGAGCGCTGGATGTAAGGGCAAAGGACATCAATGACGAAATGAAAATTGCGGCAGCCTTCGCGCTTGCCGGCATTGTCAGTGAAAACGAACTGCGAAGCGATTACATTATTCCCGCGGCTTTTGATCCGCGCGTTAAGGAAGCGGTAGCCGCGGCGGCGGCGCGGGCGGCTGTTAAAAGCGGCGCAGCAAGAATTAAAAAACCGGAAAATTTATAAGCCTTATGGACAGATATTGACTAGCTTATGGAATTATACCAATAATCATTGATAAAAACAAAAATTTTTTGGATTAAATTCCAAGATTGTTTGAATTTTAACATATTTATAATTAAATGTAAAATACAAGTTGTACTATTAAAACAAAATATGTTAAAATTCTTTTATATGGAAGTTACGCTTAAGGAACGCCGGGTTTCGTACGCATCCTTTCATTTTGAACGTCACCGGTTGAATGATTTATTTTTAAATGCAATGAACCATCCTCTTGTTCTTGTCTGCGCCGGAGCAGGTTACGGAAAGACAACCGCCGTTCATGATTTTGTTCAGGAGTACCAGGCAACCACATTATGGGTACAGCTCTCGCAGCGCGATAATGTCGATGGACGCTTTTGGGAAAATTTTACGCACACAATGATGCAGGTAAATCCGTCATTTGCAAAAGCAATCAGCAAGCCCGGTTTCCCGGATACAGCGGAAAAATTAAGCCAATTCAACAAACTGCTGCATGATTACGCAGAAATAAAACGACGTATCATTGTTTTTGATGACTGCCATTCAATTGACAATCAGGCGGTAATCCGGTTTATGGAAAGCGCGTTTTCGGATCTGCCGCCCGGAACATCCCTTCTTTTAATTTCCCGTTCTACTCCTAAAATTAATATCGCAAGCCTTGTTACAAAAGGACAAATTTTCAATGTAAGCGAAGAAGATCTGCGCTTCACAGAAAGCGAAATTGCCCAGTATTTCCGCCGTCTTGATATTTCCCTGCAGGGAGAATATCCTAAGGACACTTGGCATCCCGCGGGAGCATTGCATGAAATTATGCAGGATACCGAAGGATGGGCATTCGCCATCAATATAATAGCGCAGTCTTACAAGAAAGCGCCGGGTTACACCGGGTATCTGCGCACTGCAATGAAAGCGAACATTTTCCGCCTTATGGAAACGGAAATTTGGAGCGATATTTCCGAAAGATTACAGTGTTTTCTTGTTCAGTTATCGCTTATCAGCCATTTGTCAATTGAGCTTATATCGCTTCTTGCAGGCGCCGATATTGACTTGATTACTGAGCTTGACAGACAAAACGCCTATGTCCGCCGCGACAGCTATATCCACGCATATTTGATTCATCCGTTATTCCTGGAATTTCTTGCCGGAAAGGATAAGCTGCTTTCTGAAGAACAAAAAATCAGGACTTATAAAATCGCCGGTGAATGGTGCGATAAAAACGGGTTCAAGATCGATGCGATATCATATTATGAAAAAATCGCCGATTATCAGTCGATTGTAAAAATGTTCATTGATCTTCCTGCGCAGTTTCCTGATGATATCGCCCGTTTTGCTTCAGTAGTTCTGGACAGGGTTCCGGAGCATGTTTTCGACAGCGTAGTTTATCTTGCCTCAATTCATATGCGATCATTTATGTGTCAGGGTCTCTGGCAGAGAACTGTAGAGCTTGCAAAGTATTATGAAGCCAGATTCCAAAAACTCCCGGACAGCAGATTTAAAACATCTTCGCTTGCAAGCATTAATTACTGCTGGGCGATTTCAAGAACCTCAATGAATTTAACAGAAAACAATTGTGATTTTGATATTTATTACAGGAAACTTGACGAATATTATCCGCAGCCGATTAACCCCGGCAATTTAATAAAAGTCCACTCAGGACCCTGGGTTTGCGCCGTAGGTTCAGCGGAAAAAGGCGCTCCCCAAAAATTTATAGAAGCATATAAACGCGCCGCGTCATACTTAACGCGTTGTTTCAGCGGATTATTATCAGGAGTAAGGGAACTTACATCGGGAGAATTTAAATTTTATCAGGGTGAAATATCCGAAGCGGAAACGTACATAGCGCACGCACTTGATATATCAAAAGAGAAAAAACAGTATGAGATTATTCACCGCGCGCTTCTTTACACATTGCGAATCGCGGTTTTACAAGGGGATTATAAAAGAGCTGAACAGGCGCGCAGGGAAGAATACGCGTATTTGAGTGAAGCGGATTATACGAACCGGTTCACAAACTACGATATTTTTCTTGCCTGGTATTATTATCTTCTTGATGTACCGGAAAAAATTCCTGAATGGATACAGGAAAATTTTACTCCTTACCGTTATGCCAGTTTTATAGAAAATTTCGCAAATCAGGCAAAAGGGCGTTTTTTCTACATGGCAAGAAATTATCCACCGCTGCTTTCATACATACAGGAAATGAAAAACCGAGAGTCGTATTTATTCGGAAGAGTTGAAATGCTAGCAATAGAAGCCTGTATTCATTACAAAATGAAGAACAGGAAAGAAGCCTGCGAAACGCTGCGGGAAGCGTATGAAACCGCCGTTCCCAATGATATTTTAATGCCCTTTATTGAACTTGGCAAAGACATGCGCACAATGACAGCCGCCGCGCTGAAGGAGAAGGACTGCGTTATCTGCAAATCCTGGCTGGAAAACGTTAACCGAAAATCTTCCTCCTACGCAAAACGCATTTCCCATGTTATTACCGAGTACAGACAGGCATGCGGCATAACAAACGAATTTTCAATCACGCAGAGGGAAAAAGAAATCCTGACCGACCTTTCCCACGGTCTTTCACGCTCGGAAATAGCGGTAAGCCGCAGCCTCTCGATCAATGCAGTAAAAATGGTCATTAACAATTTGTACGGCAAGCTCGGCGCCGGAAATCTCGCTGACGCAATTCGTATCGCGACTGAGAAAAAGATTGTATAGAAAACAACAATCGCGCTGTCTTTTTGAAAAAATAATGTAAGGGAAGATGGTATTAACCATCGGTACTGAATCAATACGCTGTCATTTTCCAAGCTTGGTAAACAGTTCCAGAAACAGATTGTCCCTGTTTACAGAGTACACATATTTATAGAAGTGACGGCGCGGATCAAAACTGTAGTAATGATCGTATTCAGGGATAGGACAGTGTTCCAGCCTGTCGCTCATAAAATCGCCGTCCAAAAGCCAGGCGACAGCCGTTACATCCCAGATACACCGCGTCCATGTAGAAATACCGGAGTCATGCGCCGCCGCTTTTGTTGTAACATCGACAAGGTAGTCGCATAACGCATTTTTTCCCCGCAGCCAGTGTTCCAGTTCAGGTCCGCTTGTTGTAAAAGATGAAACCACTCCCATACAGGGAAGCTGAACAAGCGCCGCGCCGCAGCCGAAGATCACCCTTGCGGCGGCGACATCCTGCGACATGTTGAACTCGGTATTCTCGATCCAGTGCAGCGCGTTGCCTCCAAGCCAGACAAGAACAATACGATCTATGATTTCCGGCTTCATCAGAACGGCGGAAGCGACATTTGTAATCGCGCCGATACCAATTACATACAGCGGTTTTTCAGGCGAATACTTCATCGCAAGCTCAGCGAGATTCCTCGCGACCTCTGATTCAACAAACTCTTTTTCACTTGGCAGATACTTTGTTGAGCCGCGTTTTACAAGAGAAGTTAAATCATCGCGTTTCATTAACTTTAAAATATTGAAAATTTCGTTATAGCTTTTTTCCATGCCGTCCGCGGGGCTTGAGGAATTTTGATTAAAAAAGGGTGCTGCGTAAATTCCTTTAAGACAGAGTTTTTCTTCGGATTTAATTAGGAAAGCGAGCGCGAACTGATCATCAATTTCGTTATATGTATCGGTATCAATTACAACATCAATTTTTCCCGCAGGTTTTTGCAGCCGCTTAATTAATCCGTTAATTTGTTCCATATTTTTCCTCTTGTTCAATAATTTACAATTTTATTATATCATGGTTTTAATGAAGGTTCTGGTTTACGGATCGTTAAATATCGATTTGCTTTTTTTTGTCGATCATATCGCTTCTCCCGGAGAAACAATCAGCAGTTCTTCGTTTGAAAGGAGCGCAGGCGGCAAGGGAGCGAATCAGGCAGCCGCGCTTGCCAAGGCAGGTCTGTCTGTAACAATGGCGGGTAAGATTGGGCATGACGGACTCTTCCTGCTTAAACTCCTTGAATCTTACGGAGTTGATACAAGCGCTGTAATCCGCTCTGACGGCGCGACAGGGCAGGCGATTATCCAGATTGATAAAAACGGACAGAACTGCATCGTTCTTTATTCCGGCGGAAACGGAGAAATTACGTTAGACGAAATTGAAAAAACAATCGCCGGATTTAATGCAGGCGACATCATTGTTCTGCAGAATGAAATCGTTCATACCGGAAAAATAATGGAGCGTGCAAAAAAACAAAAAATGCGAATCTGTTTTAATCCTTCGCCTTTCAATGAAAAAATCGCTTCCCTTCCTCTGCACACGGTTGACTGGCTCTTTGTTAACGAAATTGAGGGCGCCGCTCTTGCGAAATTACCGCCTGATACTGAACCACAGACAGCGCTTGACCGCCTTGTCAAACTTTTTCCTTCAGCGGAAATCATTCTTACCGCAGGGAATAACGGCGCCTTCTACGGTTACGGCGAAAAAAGGGAAAGCCGCGGCATTGTCAAATCACCAGTTGTTGATACAACCGGCGCAGGCGATACCTTCACAGGTTTTTTTCTTGCAGCGCGTGAGAAAAACTTTTCCGCTGCGCAGTCTCTTGCGATTGCAGGTAAAGCCGCGTCAATCGCCGTTTCCAGAAAAGGCGCGATGGAGTCAATCCCGTTTGAAGGAGAAGTTTTTAATATTGACCGTCACCTTAAAAACTAATTAAAAAACCCCCAGCCCTTAGAATCCATGCCAATATTATCAAATAATGATCCCGGAAATGATTATTATTAACCTTGACAGAATGATAATATTTATCATAAATTAACAAACGAGGATATTATCAATATAAAGAAAGAGAACATTATCTGGTCTGACACTTATTCTGTCGGAATACAGTTTATCGACGATCAACACAAGGGACTTATCAATATTACAAATGATTTATTCAATCACGCAACCGAAAATGAGGAGGAGGAACGCACTTATTTTGACGGTGTAGTTCAACAGGCGCTGGATTATGTAAAAAACCATTTTGTAACCGAAGAGAAATGCATGCTTGCATTAAAATTTCCCGGTTATCACGAACATAAAAAAACGCATGATGAATTTACATTTACTGTAATAAAAAATATAAATGAATTTAAGACCGGAAAAACGCTTGTACTGGAAAAATTCGCAGATTTTCTTAAGGAGTGGATATTATCCCATATAGCTGTAATGGATAAACAATACAGTCAGTATTTCAGGAAAATATCCGCAATTAAACCGGATGGAAAACCCGGCAATGCTCTTTTAAAAATTTTAAATACATGAGCTTTCCCCAAACCTCAGCCGCAAAAAAACAACCCCGCCCGGAAAGCGGGGTTGTTATACAATAACAGTCAGGGTATTACGCCACCTTAAACCGCGACACCTCTCCCATTAGAACATTAATTCCTTCGCGGTTCTTGCCGCTTATTTCGTTGACATGATGTACGGCTACATTGATTTGATCTGCGCCGGTTGCCATTTCGCTCATGCCGCATTCGATCTCCTGCGTCGCTTTTTCAAGATTTTCGCTTTCCCTGATAACTTCATTCGCGTTTTGAAGCATTTCTTCCGACCTGTTGCTTACCTGGCGGGTAATATCGTTTACTTTGCTGACGCCTTCCAGAATTTGCTTGCTTCCAACTCCCTGCTCTTCCATCGCGTGAAGAATGTTTTCTTCCTGTTCCGCTACAATTCTTACACTGTCGTCTATGGCGCCGAACTTTGTCATAACGTTTTCGGTCGAATGGGAAATTTTTTCAATGGAACTTTTTATTTTTTTCAGAACAGCGCTGATTGTTTTTGACTGCTCGCCGGAACTTTCGGCGAGTTTGCGGATTTCATCAGCGACAACAGCGAAACCTTTGCCCGCTTCTCCGGCGTGAGCGGCTTCAATTGCGGCGTTCATTGACAAAAGGTTAGTCTGGCCTGCGATGTTTTCCATAACGGAGTTAATTTCCAGCAGGCCTTCTGAATCGCGTGATATATCCTGAATGTCCGAAGAAACTTCCTGAAGACCGGTGCGTCCCACTTCCGAAGCGTCTTTTAAAATCCTGACATTATTTGCATTGCTGATAACGGTATTAGTTACCGAATTGGTGTTGGCGACCATTTGTTCAATTGCCGACGATGCCTGGGCTACATTCCTGCTTTGTTCCTGAACCAGTTTATCAAGTTTGCTGATGTTGCCTACAACCTGTTCCATTGTCGCATGGGTCTGGCTTACGCTCGCGCTCTGATTAATCACGCGTCCTTTGATACTCTGGATATTCGAAGTAATCTGATTTACAGCGGCAGCGGTCTCATTCATGTTACCGGCAAGGTCTGTTCCGACACTGGACAATGTAGTTGACTCATCTTTGATGGATAAAACAAGATGTCTGATTTTTGCCAGAGTGTTGTTAAAATATTTGGCAAGATCGCCTATCTCGTCATTTGAATTTGTTGTTATGGAGCGGGTTAAATCTCCCTCGCCTTCAGATATATCCCTGAGTGTGTCCGCTACAGAGACCAGCGGTTTTGTAACAAAATGCAGTGTAAAATAGGTTATTACCGCGCCAATAAGAACCGCGATCACCGCTAAAATAACAGTAAATCTGGTAATGCTGTAAACAGGTTTCAATATATTTGATTCAGAGGCTCCTATCAGTATCGACCATGTTTGATCCGAATTGCCGATGGAGAATGACTGCATTTTCATAATTATATTTGTGTCAAGCGTTGGATCATACGCTTTACCGGAAAAGTTTGCGCCGCTTTTTATCGCGTCAAATGCCGCCTGTTTGCTGGAACCGTATTCAACATCAACATCAATCATGTTCCTGCCTATTCTTTCAGGAAGAAAATGCGCAAGAATGTCTCCATTGCCTGAGTACATCACCATCAGGGCGATGTTATTGTCTTCATGCAGGGTTTTTTCCAGTGTAGGCTGTATTACCGCGATATCCAGAAGGCATCCTACCGCTCCTATTACTTCATTTGTACGGGGATGTATAATGGGAACCTGAATTAAAAGCCCGTAGCTGTCTTTTCCGTTTATCCTCATGGGTACAGGGTCGTCAAACCGGTCTTTTTTGGCGTCAGAACCGTTCAGATGAGCCATTGTATTGTTAATATCGGTGCTTGCGCGGGTTGTAACGCTGCCCGTTTCCTTGGTAACAGTCATGGCGTACTGCCCGGTTGGACCAGAACCAACCCTGCCTATGTACTTTGAGTCCATACCGTCAAGAGCATTTGGTTTCCAGATTGAATAGGTCAGCCCCCATCTTTCGTTTTCAAGCAGGGCGCCCTTCAGCATACTGTCGAACTGATCACGCCTTGTTTCCGCAGGCAGGCTTTCAAAATCCTCCATTATCGCGCTCAGCGTGTTCAGTGCAAGAATATGGCTGTCTTCCCTGCCCTTCCAGTAATTAATTTCCCTTTCAAGCATGTGTTCAAGATTTTTCATGCTTAAATCAAGGCTGATATTGGAAGCTTCACGCAAGAGAAGCGCCGCAATTCCCGTTACAATGACTGCCACGATGGCAATCACCATAAGACTAAGTTTAAATTTTAACTTCATTTTTTTCCTCCTCGTTTTGTCTCCCAAAATAAAATATAGGAATTTATAATAAAACCGACAAGAAAAAAAACAGAATATACGGCTGTTGACAAACCATTTGCGTCTTTTATAATAAATTCCGGATACAAAACATGAATTTTTTAAATAATTGGTCAATAGATAACTATTTGTCTTTAATACTTATTATTGTAATGGCGATAGGCAGTATTTTTGCGTTAATACAGTGGAATTCTTCCATAAAAATCAGAAGGACGGAATTTCTGGATGAAATTATAAATAAACTCTGGTTTGACGAGAATATGGCAAAAACCATGAATATGATTGACAGTAATCCCAGTTGGTATACGGAAGGTTTTCACAAGAATTATTCCGATTTGGGATATCAGATTGATAAACTGCTCTCATACTTTGATTTTATATGTTATCTGCACTTTATAAAAAATTTAAAATATAATGAATTTAACGTAATAAGATACGAAATCGACAGAACATGCGCTTCGCCTTCTGTTCAGGCGTATTTATGGAATTTATATCACTTTTCAAATAAAATCGAAGCAGGCTGTTCTTTTATGTATATAATCGATTACGGAATAAAAGAAAAAATTATAAATAGGGAATTTAAAAACAATAATGAGAATTTATTTGATAAATACCTGAAATTTTAAATAACCCGGGAGGAAAATTATGATTATTAAGAACACACCCAGAAAAAACGGATTTCTTGTACGCAATTTACGGAATTTATTTGAACACCGTGCGTTATGGATGTACTTCATGTTTGACGAAGCGCGGAAAATGGGCGCTAAGCCTGAGGTTTTCACTCCTACCGCGATACGGCGCTGCGGAGTGTATCACGGCATGAGGGCTCTTACAGGAAAAGACGAAAAAGTAAAAACGCTATTGGACAAGGGAGGCAGCTGCCGCCTTTTAAAGAAAAAACTTTTTCCGCCTGCGGGAAAAATGATTTTCGACATGAATTTTCTCAAGCTGGATGATGATTCCTTCGATGTCGATTTTCACTACTGTCCGCTTGTAACAGCCTGGCAAAAACAGGGATGCACCGATGAGGAAATTGACAAACTCTGCGACTGGGCGATGGAAGGAGACCGCGGCATCGCGGACGCTTTTGGATGCAAACTTGAATTGAACAAAACCATCGCAAAAGGCGACGGCGTATGCGAAATCCGCTTTAAACGTAAATAGCCTTCAAAAAATGGGCATGAGGCTCCCAGGCGCGGCTGCCATATCCTCCTGATTGTATCCATGCGGAAGGAATTCCGCGATCTTTCAGGTATTTGTAAACAAGGAGATCCCGCTCAAGGCATTGTTCCAAAGTAAGCCGCAGCAGTCTTGTTGAAAAAAGTTCGTCATGCTCGTAGGGATCGGCGCCATCCACAACAAAAACGAAATCCGGCGTTTTGCCGCTGAGGCTTTCAAGTCTGCGGATACTTTCTTCGAGTCTTGATACGTACGCGGATTCTTCCCCTTCGCCGATCCCGATGTCAATGTCGGAAGGCAGAAGCGGCGCGCGTCCTGTTTCAGCTAACGCAAGGTTTTCACTGTCCAGAGGCCAGCCGTTTGCCATGTGAATCGACAACGTTAATACTGAAGGTTTATTTTGTAAATCTGCGCCGCTGTTTTTTAGGGGTTTTTGAAGTTCTTCCCGTTCTCTTGCAAAATGAACGATCTCCGCCGTGCCGTCTCCCTTGTGCGCGTCCATGTCGATTATCCAGACAAGACTGACTTGCTTTTCAACTAAAAGCCTGAATGCGGCGGCGGCAATATCATTTATCACGCAGAATCCGGACGGCGCGTCATAACGGGCATGATGCATCCCGCCCCCGAGATAATAGCAGAAGCCGTTTGCAGATAACGCAAGCAGGCATGCCAGATATGTTCCGCTTGCCTGAGCGGTCAGGGTTTGAAACAAATCTATCAGCGGCTTTACTGCGCGATCAGGTTCGTAGCGGCGGGGATTGCCGTCAGCGTCAATAAGTTCAAACGCGTTAAGCAATGCGGTCTTCAGTTCTTCGCCGCATAACTGAGAGATATATTTTTTACTATGGACGCGCACTAAATCATTTTTACATAACAAATAGTCAATATTTTTCAGTTTGACTAAAGCCTGTTCAAAATCAAGAACGGGACAGCGTTTCCCGTCCGCAGTTAAAAATTCAATCACCCTTTTCCCGCGATCCGCAGGAATGGGAAGCATGATGCCGTAATCGCGATAATTAACTGTTACGCAGGGATCGTAAAGTATCATCGCTTTTTTAAATACTCTCCGATTCTGCGCGCCGCTTCTTCCAGCTTTTGCGGAGGCTGAGTTAGGGCGAAGCGCAGCCAGCCTTCGCCCCCTTCGCCGAAACTTGATCCCGGGACACAAATAACGCCTGCTTTATCAAGAAGGTCAAGACAGAACTGCTCGCTTGTCATGCCGCTGAAAGGCATTGGAAACCATGTGAACATTGAAGCAGGCGTCATGGGTACATTCCATCCGTTTTTGGAAAGCGCGGCGCAAAAAGCGTTCCGCCTTTCACGGTAGGCGGCGCGGTTTTCTTCGACAACATCCTGCGGTCCGCAAAGAGCGGCAATAGCCGCTTCATGATCCAGAGAAGACAGACCGTAATCTATGTTTGTCCGTAATTTGCGGAATGCCCCGATGATTTGCCTGTTTCCAAGAACGAAAGAGATTCGCAAGCCCGTCAGGTTATAACTCTTTGAAAGCGAATTAAATTCGATGCCGATGTCTTTTGCGCCGGGGATTGAAAGAAAGCTGCCCGCCGGCGGATCGTCGTGAACCAGTTCAGAATAAGCATTGTCGTGAATAACGATGATATCATTTCGCTTTGCAAAATCAACAAGCCTTTTGTAAAAATCCATCCCTGCTACAGCGCCAAGCGGATTTGACGGATAACAGACGACTATTACCCGCGCACGCTTTGCGATATCGGAAGGGATTGAATTAAAATCGATCAGAAATTTATTTTCAGGCAGCAAAGGCGTGCGGTAAACTTCCGCGCCTGCCATTTTCGGTCCGTAAAAAAAGATTGGATAACCCGGCGTGCCGGTAATCACAAGATCGCCCGGATCGCATAACGCATGAAAGATGTGCGCAAAACCTTCCTGCGATCCGTAAACAGAGAGCATTTCTTCCGGGGCTATCTCTGCGCTGTAGCGTGTTTTATACCAGTTCTGAACGGCGTTTACAAGAGCGGGCGGATCAATGAGCGTGTATCTGTAGTTCTGCGGATTTTTTGACGCCTCCGCGACAGCTTGCATGATATGCGCGGCAGGCGGTCTGTCCGGAGTTCCGACCGAAAGATTAATTATATCCGCGCCCTGCGAAATCAGACAAACCCTTCGCTCTTCAAGAACTTGAAGTATATTTATTCCGGAGGAAGATGCCAGTCTCGATATATACATGGCGGTAATTGTACAAATTTACCGGCGTTCATACAACATTGATTATTCTGCTTTATCTGTTAAATACTGACGCATTATTCTCATCATTTCATCAAAGTCGATAGGTTTTCTGATATGATCGTTCATGCCGGCAGCAAAACATTTTTCAACATCTTCACGGAAAACGTTCGCTGTCATTGCGACAATGGGGACTTGTTTATGCAAATCACCATTGTGTTCCGCTTCCATTTTTCTTATGACACGGGTTGCTTCGTAACCGTCCATTTGCGGCATCTGTATATCCATTAAAATCAGATCATATTTTTCAGGAGACCTTTTAAACATACTGACTGCTTCCGTTCCGTTCTCGGCGCATTCAATAACAAGATGCGTTTGTTCAAGAAGCGTTATAACAATCTCCCGGTTAATATCCACATCTTCAGCCAACAGCGCCGTCTTTCCCTTAAAATCATCAACGCTGTCGTTTACGGCGCCGCTGTCGGTTAATTCACTGTCTTCCAAGGAACCGCGTTTTAATAAAACATTAAAAACAAATACTGCTCCTTTTCCAGGTTCGGAATCTACGCAAATTTCCCCGTCCATCAATTCAATTATGCGTTTTGAAATGGAAAGCCCTAGCCCCGTACCTCCGAAGGTACGCGAAATCCCGGCATCGGCCTGTTCAAATGACTCAAACAGCCGATCAATCTGTTCTTCGGCGATTCCAATCCCTGTATCTGATACGCTGATAATAAGGCGGCACATGTTGTTTTTTTCGGAAATAAGCCGGGCGTCAAGGTGGATGGAGCCTCCTTCCGGCGTGAACTTCGTGGCGTTTGACAGAAGATTGGTTATAACCTGCGAAAGCCTCTGGTCATCGCCGATGAGTATTTCCGGTATATCATCTTCGACACGAGCCATGTACATTAAGCGTTTTTCATCTATACGCGGCTGAACTATGTCTGAAACTTTTTGAATCATTTCCCTGAAATTAAAACTGATATACGACAGTTCAAGTTTATTAACTTCGATCTTTGACATATCAAGTATATCGTTGATTACACCCAGTAGATGTTTGGAAGCCCCTTCAATCTTTTTGAACGAATTGTCCTTTGTTTCAATTTTTGGCGACATCTTACCGATCGTAGTCATTCCTATTATTGCGTTTAACGGCGTGCGGATTTCGTGGCTCATGTTGCTTAAAAAAATGGTTTTCGCCCTGTTCGCCTCTTCGGCTTCCATTCTTTGTTTATCCTTGCGGAACAAAGCGTTTTTCGATTCAGTAATATCTATTATCGCGCCTGCAACATGGGTTGTATTGCCGTTTTTGTCGCGGATAGCTTCGCCGCATGTGTGAAAATATTTATATTCGCCGTTCTTGCAAAGCATGCGGTATTCAACGTCATAAGGCGTATTACCGGTTTTGTCTTCTATGTGCCTTGCGACAGCCAGATAAACTACATCCCGTTCGTCGGGATGCAGTTTATCGTTCCAGCTTTCAAATGTATCAGGAAAATCGACTGTGTTTGTATATCCCAGCATATAACGGAATTCATCCGACCAGGAAAAAACATTATCCGGGTGAACAGGATTATTATCAATAATTTTTACATCCCATAAACCGATTTTAGTCGCCTTGACAACAGCGTTTAATTTTTTCAGTTGCTGTTCGCTTTTTTCATGTATGCGTGCGAGCTCCATTTCCCTTTCACGAATGCTGGTCATATCGTACACATAACCGACTATCGCAAAGCTGTTTTCATAGGGAATTTTTTTGAAATAAACATCCAGGCTGTGGAAACTGCCTCCCAGAAAGATCCCCGATTCAAAACGGACAAACCCTTTTTTCGCGGCTATTGATAACTTTCCGGGTAATGTATCAGACTGCCGTCCGTCAGGCTGGACATTTGGCAGGACTTTTGATACTTTCTCGGCAAAACCAGAAAGCATTTCTTCTTTCGATTTAAAACCCATATATTTGATCGCCGCGGGATTACAATCAATCAAATTAAATTTACTGTTAAAAAGAATGTTTATGTACGGATTCGCATCAAGCATAATTCTCATGCGATCATCAGCCTCATGCGTTTTTTCCAGTTCTATCATGTGTTCATGGTTAAGCAGATTTAAGGCGTGTTCCGCTTTTGCGTCTTCATTTAACTTGACAAGACAATTGCCGGGGATATTTACATTAAGCGCAATTTTTCTCGCCATTCGCCGGCATGTTTCGCTGCCGCATGCGCCGCAGTCGACATTTTGTTTTTCAAAATTATCCTTGCCGAGCAGCATAAAAGCGCGCTCAATATCCCCGTCCGTTATTACGGGAAAGACTACCCCGGAAGGCCGGTATTCTCTGGTAAAAAGCGAAAAATCTAGAGTATCATCGTATAATTTATATATGGATTTATAATATTCCTTTTTTTGACTGTCATTTGCCCTCATCCTCTTATTGCTCATTCTTTTGTCAATTTCAAAATTGTTCATGTTATGTGAATACGCGGGACCTAAATTGCAGCCGTCGGCGCAGTTCAGCACGTCGAATATATCCGGAAGAAATTCCTTCGGAGTTTTCGCGTATACATCAAGTTTCCTGTATATTTTAAAACCTTCAGCCTGGGTTATGTGAAGTTTCTTTCCCAGGGCATACTCAATATTTTCCTTGAAGCCCCCGGGCATTGGGAACAAAGAACCCAGCCCGCTTTCATTATGATCAAACTGTACTTCCTCATTTGGAAGAACTATATTATTTTCTGACAAATATTTATCAAGTGAAGCGAATGTGACATTGTAATCGGCAAGTTTAGTGTATTCAAATTCAATTTTCTTTGCCATGCACGGAGACAGAGCGGCAATACGATCCGTAATCCCGGCGTATTTTTTCATATAGATTGATGTACACGCCATCGGGCTTTGAATCGGCGAAAGCTTGTCAAGTAAATCATTCCGGTATAATTTACAATAGGAAACAACCGCGGGACACGGCTGAGCTATCATCGGCATACAAATGTCTGCGTTTTTTTCGATGTGTTTAATATGCGCCCAAATACAGATGTCTGCGCCCAATGAAACATCATATATAAGATTTACACCGAGCTTTTTCAAATAATGAAACAATTTTTTATAATCAGGAATATTTGTTCTGATTGAAGGCGCCGCTATAATCGATATGGGAATACCTTTTGATAAATCATCAAAAAACTGCTGCGTGTCGTCCGTAAAATATCTTGCGTCATGCTTACAGGCGGTAATGCACCGTCCGCAGGCAATGCACTTCTCATGATCAATTTTTACTTTTATGTTGCCGTTTTCATCCATGTAAGTTACATTGGTAGTCTCCATGGGACATTCGCGGACACACCTGTTACAGCCTGTACAATAATTGTTTCTGGACTTAATTATTTCGGTCATTATAATAACCCATGCCGCTTATAGTAGGATTTTTTTATAATAGCATGATTTTTTGCAGGATTCAATTAACAAAAAAGAGGGATTTTTTCCCCAAAAAACAAAAACTGTCATAAAATATCAGGAGAACCTTTTTTAAGGAAACCAAAAAATGAAATCCTGGTACAAGGACAGTATCGTCTACCAAATCTATCCGCGGAGTTTTCAGGATTCTGCGGAAACAGCGTTTCCAAACGACGGAATCGGCGATATTCCCGGAATTATTTCCCGTCTTGATGAAATAAAGGAACTTGGCGTAAACGTCATCTGGCTGTCGCCTGTATACAAATCACCGGATGCAGATAACGGCTACGACATCAGCGATTATTATGATATAAGTCCTAAATTCGGAACGATGGCGGACATGGAAAGGCTTTTTGCGGAAGCAAAAAAACGAGATATCCGCATCATAATGGATCTTGTTATTAATCACACTTCCGATGAGCATGAGTGGTTTCAAAAGAGCCGCGATCCGGCAAGCCCTTACCGTAATTACTACATCTGGCAGCCTGGAAAGAACAGCCGCAAACAGCCTCCCAATAACTGGACAGGTTTTTTCACAGGCGATACATGGGAGTACGATGAAAAAAGCGGCGAATATTATCTTCATCTTTTTGATAAAAAACAGCCTGATTTAAATTTTAAAAATCCAAAAGTGATCGAAGAAGTAAAAAATATACTTCGCTTTTGGCTGGATAAGGGAGCGGCAGGTTTCCGCTGCGATGTGATCAACATTATCTATAAAACCAGCCTTGAAGACGGCAAAAAAAGCATGGCTGTCAGGGGGCTGGAGCATTATAAATCGCAGGAAGGCGCTCACGAGGTGTTACGCGAACTGCGGCGCGATGTTCTGGATAAATACGACTGTTTTACGGTAGGCGAAACGGTTTTTGTCGATCTGGAAGACGCAAAGCTTCTATGCAATGAAGATCGCAAAGAACTTAACATGCTTTTCTTTTTTGATCATCTTGAAGTTGACCGACGTATCGCCCAATTTATTCCGAAAAAATTCCATGCGCATAAACTCTTAAAAGTAACCACAAAATGGCAGCAGGGGCTTGACTGGAATGCAGTTTATTTTGAAAACCACGACCAGCCCAGAATTGTATCGCATTACGGAGCCGCAGAGAGTGAACGCGCTTTACCTGGCGAAATGTGGAAACGCAGCGCGAAAATGCTCGCCCTGTTCGAGATGACTCTTCGCGGAACGCTTTTTATTTATCAGGGGCAGGAAATCGGGATGACCAATTTCGATTTTAAAAGCATGGATGAATTAAATGATGTTGTCAGCTTTGGAATAAATAAATTGATGAAGAAACTTTTCATCCCGGGTTTCCTTCGCTGGAAGTGGATAAAAGCAAGTTCCCGGGATAACGCCCGCACTCCCATGCAATGGAACAACGATGAAAACGCCGGATTCAGCAGGGGAAAACCCTGGCTCGGTGTTAACAACAACTACAGGCACATTAATTATGAATCTCAGAAAAAAGATCCTGATTCCATTTTAAATTTTTATAAAAAATTAATCGCACTGCGTAAGGAAAGCAAATGCCTTGTTTACGGAGAGTTTCTCCCGTTATATGCCGACAGCCGCCTGATAATCTACCGGCGCAAGTTAAATAACGAAATATATACAATCGCGCTTAATTTTTCTTCAAATGAAATAAAACTGCCCGGAAAATACTTACCCTGTTTTTCAGGCGATCGGGTTATCTCCGCTTCAGGGCGGAAACAGGAAAGCCGGATGCTTCCCTGGGACGGAGTATTAATTAAAACTGCTAATTATTAAGTTTACAGAAATCAGTATAAAATTGTATACTGTATAGATTAAGGAGAGATAATATGTCAGATATTGAGAACATTGAAGAAATTGATGATATTGAAGATTTCATTGAACCTGAAACACAATACAATATTGGCAATGCGGCTGGAATGATTGGCAATTATACAGAGGCATTTGAAAATTTTTTAAGCGCCGCAAAACAGGGACACGCGCCGTCTCAGTGTAACCTGGCTTTTTGCTATGAAAAAGGTCATGGCACGCCTCATGATTACCAAAAAGCAGTTGAATATTATCAAAAAGCGGCAGACCAGAAATATGCGCCGGCGCAATGTAATCTTGGGTGGTGTTATGAAAGCGGAAACGGTGTTGAGCCGGATATGAATAAAGCAGTCGCCTGTTACCTGAAAGCGGCGGAACAGGGGTATGCTCCGGCTCAGGGGAATCTGGGGTTTTGCTACGCAAACGGCAACGGCGTACCCATAAATATTAATGAGGCTTTTGGCTGGTTTAAAAAAGCAGCAATTCAGGGAAACGCTTTTGCGGCATATAATATGGGCGAATGTTATGAACTGGGCAAAGGCGCAGAAAAAGATATTGAAAAAGCGATTGGCTGGTTTAAAAAAGCCGCAGAACACGGATATGCTCCTGCCCAGAATCATTTGGGATCCTGTTATGAAAACGGCATCGGGATAGAAAAAAATGCTGTAAAAGCGTATGAATGGTACAATCACGCAGCGGTTCAGGGACATAACGCGGCAAAGTATAATCTTGAAAACCTGAAGAAACAGGGATTGATTTAAATCTCAACAAACCCGTCAAAAACTTTTACGCAATCGCCTGTTAAATAAACAGCTTCGTCTGTGTAATTTACAAAGAGTTCCCCGCCTGCAAGCTGCACTTTGATGTCCGCTCCCTTGTCGCAGTATTCGTTTAAAACAGCGGCAACAGCGGCGGCGCAGGCTCCTGTTCCGCAGGCTTGCGTCTCCCCGCTTCCGCGTTCCCACACGCGCATCTTCAGGTAATTTCTGTCCATGATTTCAACAAACTCCGCGTTTACCCTCTTCGGGAACAGCGGATCGTTTTCGAATAATGGACCGATTGCGCGAAGGTCAAGACTGTCTACGCGCCCTTCGCAGAAAACCACCGCGTGAGGGTTGCCCATCGAAACGCAGGTGATGGCGTACTCTGCGCCGCCGATTGTCACCTGTTTTGAGATCACCTTTTCACCCGGCAGCTTGACAGGGATTTTTCCAGGATGGAGTTCAGCATGTCCCATATTTACTTTTACTGACGAAACCAATCCGTCCCTTGTTGAAAGATACATCTCCCTTATACCGCTGAGCGTTTCAATACTCATATTCCGTTTTTTGACAATTCCATTGTCGTAGAGATATTTCGCGGCGCAGCGCAGAGCGTTTCCGCCGATGCTGTCTTCGCTGCCGTCAAGATCGAATATCCGTATTTTCGCGTCCGCTTTTTCAGAACGAAGGATCAAAACAATTCCTTCTCCGCCAATGCCTGTATGCCTGTCTGACAGCAAAGCGGAAAGCGATTCCGGCGAATTAATTTCAATATCCAGACAATTAATATGAATATGATCATTCCCGCAGCTGTGCATTTTGGTAAACGGAAGTTTTACATGGCTGCTTCTTAAATCGTTTATATTAACAAGCTCGGTATTTATTTCGCTGTAGTCGGAAAGTAAAGAGTCGGCAAGTGCGTTTGCTGTGTCAATCGATGTAAGGCAGGGGATACCCAGAGAGCAGGCTTTCCTTCTGAGTTTCACATCATCAAACGCGGGGTCTCTGCCTTTTTCCGATGTCGCAATAATATAGCTGATTTCCCCGCCTGCCAAAAGCGTTTCAGTATTCTCACCGGGATTGTCGCAGATTTTATCTATCGGCTGAACATCAAAACCTTTTTTTTCAAGAACCATCGCCGTCCCTCTTGTCGCGTAAAGGGAAAATCCAAGCCTGGCAAATTTTTGCGCAGTGCCGATAATTTCCGCTTTGTCGCTGTCACGGATTGTAAAAAGCACTCCGCCTGCTTTTTTCATCTTATAACCGGCGGCAACTAGACCTTTGTAGAGAGCCTCTTCCAGATTTTTGCCAAGACCGAGTACTTCGCCTGTGGACTTCATCTCAGGACCAAGATGAGTATCAAGACCGGTGAGTTTTTCAAACGAAAAGACAGGAACCTTGACAGCGACATAGGGAGGGATTTTCGCGATGCCGGAAGTGTATCCAAGCGAAGCGAGAGTCTGTCCTACGCTGACCTTTGTTGCAAGTTCGCACATCTGAACGCCTGTCACCTTGCTGATGTAGGGAACAGTGCGCGACGCGCGGGGGTTTACCTCGATTACATAAATTTCGTTTTCGTATAATACATACTGAATGTTGACAAGTCCCAGAACCTTCAGAGCCTCGCAGAGTTTTTTTGTTACTTCATAAATTTTATCTTTAAGATCATCATCAATCTTTAAAGCGGGATAAACGGCGATGCTGTCTCCTGAGTGAATACCGGTACGTTCGATATGCTCCATGATTCCGGGTATTAAAATGTCTGTTCCGTCGCATATCGCGTCAACTTCGATCTCCCGTCCGCTTAAATATTTGTCAATAAGAACAGGATTCTCCTGTTTTGAACGCAGAATGATCTCCATGTACTCGCGGATATCGTCGCTTGTAAACGCGATGATCATGTTCTGTCCGCCGAGAACGTAGGAAGGGCGCATCAAAACGGGGTAGCCGAGCTTTTCCGCCGCGTCCAACGCCTGCGCTTCAGTCATTACGCCGAAACCTTTCGGGCGTTTAATTTGCAATTTTTCAAGAAGTGCATCGAACTGCTCTCTGTCTTCGCTTATATCGATACTTTCCGCCGGCGTTCCGATTATGTTCACGCCGCGTTCTTTCAGCTTTTTTGTCAGTTTGATCGCGGTGCCGCCGCCGAAAGCGACAATTACGCCGATTGGTTTTTCAATATTGATAATGCTCATGACATCATCAATATGCAAAGGTTCAAAGTAGAGTCTGTCCGCAGTATCAAAATCCGTAGACACAGTTTCAGGGTTATTGTTGATAACGATTACCTCATAACCCATGCTCTTCAATGTCCAAACGCAATGTACGCAGGCGTAATCGAACTCAATCCCCTGCCCGATTCTAATCGGCCCCGAACCAAGAACAACAATCCGTTTCTTTACGCTTTTTTCGATAAACGGCAGAGCTTCGTTTTCCGTACCGTTGGTAATCGAATAGAAATACGGCGTCTTTGCTTCGAACTCGCCGCCGCAGGTATCAACCATTTTGTAAATGAGCTTATTGTCAAGAATGGAAAATTTTCCGGTTGCAATATTTTTAATGGCGCTTAAAAACCAGCGATCCACTTTTGTAATGTCAAAAATTTCATCAATACTGATGCCGCGTTTAACCGCTTCATATAAAACAAAGAGCCGTTCGTCCGTTACGGTGCAAAGCATTTCACGAACTTCAGCGTTTGTTTTCGCGGCAAGACGCGGCAGTTCAAGGCTTGTAAGTCCAAGCTCCGCGCCGCGCACAGCTTTCAATATTCCTTCTTCGAAAGTGTCAGCAATCGCCATTACTTCGCCGGTGGCTTTCATCTGGGTGCCGAGTTCCTTGTGCGCGTACACGAATTTATCGAAGGGCCATTTTGGAAATTTGACAGCGATATAATCTATGGTGGGTTCAAAAGCCGCGAAGGTTGTTCCTGTTACTGCGTTTGTAATTTCATCAAGGGTGTAACCGATGGCAATCTTTGTTGATACTTTCGCAATCGGGTATCCTGTCGCCTTGCTTGCAAGCGCGGATGAACGCGATACGCGCGGATTAACTTCGATGACAGTGTATTCAAAACTGTTCGGTTCAAGGGCAAGCTGAACATTGCAGCCGCCTTCAACGGCGAGCTCTTTTACAATATCCAGCGCTGCCGAGCGCAGCATTTGGTATTCCTTGTCGGAGAGCGTAACGGCGGGAGCGATGACAATGCTATCGCCTGTGTGTATGCCGACAGGATCGAAGTTTTCCATTGAGCAAATGGTGATAACATTTCCTGCGCGGTCGCGCATCACTTCAAACTCAATTTCTTTCCAGCCGGCAATTGATTTTTCAATTAAAACCTGATGAATGGGAGAAAGCGCAAGACCGTTAGCTGTAATTTCACGCAGTCGCGTTTCATCAACGGCGTTTCCGCCGCCTGTGCCGCCAAGAGTGAAGGCAGGGCGCACAATTACCGGATAGCCAATCTTGTCCGCAAAGGTAACTGCTGTTTCTGTGTCAGTGGCGATTACGGAAGGAACGCAGGGCTGTCCGATTCCTTCCATGGTTTCCTTGAAAATTTTTCTGTCTTCGGCCTTGTCAATTGTAAGAGGTGAAGAACCAAGCAGGCGCACATTGTACTTGTCAAGGAAACCGTCGCGGGCAAGCTGCATACACAGCGTCAGCCCTGTCTGCCCTCCAAGACCGGATAATATGCTGTCAGGGCGTTCTTTCTCTATTATTCGCTTAACTGTGGTGAGCGTCAGGGGTTCAATGTAAATTTTATCTGCGATGTTGTTGTCTGTCATTATTGTAGCGGGATTGGAGTTCGCAAGAACAATTTCAATCCCGTCTTCACGAAGCACGCGGCAGGCCTGCGTCCCCGCGTAATCAAATTCGGCAGCCTGTCCGATTACAATGGGACCGGAACCGATAACCAAAACCTTTTTTATATCTTTATTTAGCGGCATTTGCGTCTATCCTTTCCAGAAAGCGGTCGAATAAAAAACCTGTATCAAGCGGTCCGCCGCGCGCTTCGGGGTGAAACTGCACAGAGAACGAATTTCCGTAATCAAGCCCCTCGCAGGTGCCGTCATTAACATTGACAAAAGCGTTATCCCCCGTTTTTGAGTCATCAACCAGCACTTCATAACCGTGGTTTTGGCTTGTAATGTAAACCTGCCCGGTTTTTGTCTCTCTGACAGGCTGATTTGATCCCCGGTGGCCGAATTTTAATTTTCTGGACGAATGTCCTTTCGTCCGCGCCAAAAGCTGATGCCCCATACAAATGCCGAAAATTGTTTTGCCGCTCTTGTCAAGAGAAGTGATTGTATCGATAATTTTTACATTTCCCGGATCTGCAGGATCGCCTGGACCGTTGCCAAGCATGACTCCATCCGGTTTAATTTTCAAAATTTCTTCCGCCGGCGTATCGCAGGGAAATATCCACACCTCGCAATTACGGGAAGTAAGAGATTCAATGATGCCGCGTTTTACGCCGAAATCCATAAGCGCGATACGCCTGCCGCCAGAGCCCATCTTGCTCGCTTCACGCGAAGAAACTTTTCCGATTGGGAAACTTACTTTATATGCCTTGGCTTCTGCAAGATCGGCGTCAGTTGGCGGCGATGAGCAGATTTTCCCGTTCATAACTCCGTCTTTACGGATAATTTTGGTAAGAGCGCGTGTATCAATTCCGCAAAGCCCCGTAATTCCGCGTTCTTTAAAAAAAGCGTCAAGATTTCCTTCGCTTCGAAAGTTTGACGGCTCTGCGCAGGGATATTTCACAATGTAAGCCTTTGCCCCGATACCGGCGCTTTCAAAATCGGAAGGAATAATGCCGTAATTGCCTATAAGAGGAAATGTCTGGAGCACAATCTGCCCGTGATAACTTTGATCGGTCAGAGTTTCAAGATAACCTGTCATTCCGGTTGTAAAAACAATTTCACCTGTAACATCACCCTTTACGCCAAAGAATTTCCCCTCAAAAATTGTTCCGTTTTCCAGAATCAACCAGGCATTATCGCTCATTTGCTTTCCTTCTGAAAAAAAGGCATTTATCAAATGCCGCAAAAAACAGTCCCGACCGGCAAAAATACCGGTTTTTACTGCTTCGAACCATTTGATAAACGCCTTTGTTCAATGAGCAAATTATGAAAAAAATAGAAAATTTTGTCAATAGAACCGGATATTGAGATTTAAGCATCATTATTCTTCCAGTAAACTGCTAATGACTTTTTGTGTAAATTGCCAGTCCTTCAGCCCTTGATCGAGCGCTTTTCGCCCTTTTTCGGTAATTTTATAGTATTTCCGTCTTGCTCCCTGGGTTTCATCCCCCCAGTATGAAGTTATACAGCCATCAGCTTCCAGTCTTTTATAACATGAATACAAAGTCATTTCCTTTGGCTCATACTGCCCCCAGGTTTTTTCGATAATTTGATTGTAAATCTCAAATCCATAAGAATCTTTTACTTTAAGGATACATAAAACAATCGTATTCATATGCCCACGCAATTGATCAGATGTCATTTTCCTCCAAAAAAGTGTCAGGCACCATTATTTGTTTGTCGTTGTAATTTATAATATAAATTACTATGTCTGTCAAGTATAATAAAAAGAGTTAAAAATATTGATATATTCCCTAACATGAGATATAAATCAATTCAAAATGAAGAAACAAAAAACTCTCATATATAAATGTTCATCCTGCGGGCATGAAGAACCCAAATGGCTGGGACGATGTCCCGAATGCGGCGAGTGGAACTCTCTTATTGAAACCGCTGTTGCCGGTACGCAAAACCGCCGCGGCGAAACAAAAGGCGGTATGCCGCATACATTGCCCCTTTCAACAGTGAACCCAATTGAAGGCAGCCGCATAAAAAGCGGTATCGGCGAACTTGACCGCGTTCTCGGAGGCGGCATAATGAAGCGTTCCGCTGTCCTTGTCGGAGGAGAACCCGGCATCGGGAAATCCACATTGCTTTTGCAGCTTGCCGCCGCCGCCGAAACAAAAGGGCGCGTTTTGTATGTTTCCGGCGAAGAATCAGCGGGACAAATTAAACTGAGAGCGGACAGGCTGGGATTGAGCACAAATAAAACAAGTATGGAACGAATCGAGATTTTTTGCTCAGGAAACCTGGAAGAGGTCGAGACTGTTCTTAACAATGTAAAACCTATTCTTGTACTGATAGACTCGGCTCAAACGCTCTATTCTTCTGATGTGTCAATTTCAGGTTCTGTCCCCGGAACCGTAAATCAAATGAAATTCTGCTCATTTGAACTGATAAACTGGGTGAAAGAACATGACGCATCCCTTTTCCTGACAGCCCATGTCACAAAAGAAGGTCTGATCGCAGGGCCGAAGATGCTTGAACACATGGTTGACACAGTTCTTTACTTTGAACAGAACGATAAAACCTCCGGTTTAAGCGGGACTACCGACTGCCGCTTCCTTCGGGCGGCAAAAAACCGTTTTGGTTCAACGGATGAAATCGGAATTTTTATGATGGGAGAGCAGGGTCTCATACCTGTTGAAGACACAGGACGGCTTTTTCTGGTGCGAAGGGAAGGGGATTTACCTCCCGGAGTAGCGGCGGCAGCGGTTCTTGAAGGCACAAGAACAATCCTTGTGGAAATTCAAGCCCTTACAATTCCAGCAAAGGGTACAATCAGCCGTGTTTTCTCAGACAGAATCGACTCAGGCAGGGTATCGCGTATTTCCGCCGCTCTGGAAAAACATCTTGGACTGCGGCTTTCTGATCAAGACCTTTATATAAACGCGGCGGGAGGCATCCGTATTACAGAAGTGGGGGTTGAACTCGCTATTGCCTGCGCACTATATTCGGCGCGGACAGGACTTGCGCTTCCCGCCGACCTTGCGATCGCAGGGGAGCTCTCATTGACGGGAGAAATCCGTCCTGTACGCAGGCTTTCAAGCCGCGTTAAAACTGCGGCAAATTTGGGGTTTAACTCATTCCTGGGTCCCGTCCGGTCAAAAGATGAAACACAGTCAATTCCTCAATTAAAATCTGTTGTTGATATAAAAAATGCTGTTAAACAGATTTACGGTAATATTCAAATCAAAAAAAATTAAAAATAAATTGTATAAAAAAACTTGACATATAAATAAAATCAGTCTATATTTCTGGTAATTAGGTATTTCTTTTGATTTTGAGTAAAGTGTATTTTAGCAGTATTTTGATACTGCGCGGTTTAGGGGTTCTTGTTCTGTTTCCTGCCTTTCAATTCTTTCCCTTAATAAATTACGCATCTTATTCTTGCCGCCGAATTAAATATCAGGTGGCGGGAAATTTGAGTCGTTCGCTTTTGCGAATGTGAATACTTGGACGTAAGTCCATCGGAATAAAGCATTAAATCAATGTTTTATTTCAGGCGTGCCCGGACGCAGCCGCAAACATGCTATTCCGGCGTGTGTTTTAACGCGCGCTGCCTGGCGTTTGTTCCGGGTGAAGGAATTTTCTCAATGGCCAAGAAATTGTATGTCGGAAATCTCTCCTACAACACTACCGAAGAAGGTCTGCGCACTCTTTTTTCAGGTTTTGGCACCGTTGCTTCCGCAAAGATCATTCTCGATCGTGAATCCGGCAACTCTAAAGGGTTCGGTTTTATCGAAATGGGCAGCGATGAAGAAGCGAATGCTGCTATCGCGGGAACTAACGGCCGCGAATTTGACGGACGTCAGCTTCGTGTAAACGAAGCGATGGATAAACCCCGCCGTGAACGCGGCGGCGGCGGTAACTGGTAAGACTATAAACGGACAGCGTATTTCAAAAAAGTACGCTGTCCCTGTCTTACAAATGTTTTTGTCTCTCTGCTTCGGCGGAAATGTGAATTTTTTCAAGTTCATTCATAATAGCGTCCGCGACTGCCTGTTTTTTATCTTCGTCTTCTCCGGCTTCATTTATCACTTTTTTATGGAATTCGCTGCAGTCAATTACAGGTCCCACGGTAACGCGGACGACATCCTTGTTGATTGCGTCATTTAACATATCTGTTTTTTGTACATGAAGAATTTGACCGTTCAGCGCGACAAAACACATGTAATCAAAAGAACGGATATAAGAATCGATTTCCCTGAGACCTTTTTTGGTTTCCGGTTCTCCGGGGCGGTAGCGGGTTCCTGAAGGAAAAACAAGAAAAATGTTTCCCTTGTATTTATGCCTGATAAGCGATTTCATCGCAGCACGGTTAATTGCATTCCCGCGCGCTATTTCATCTTTATCCTTTTCGGGATCAAGCCCGTGTAAAGTACGGCTTGGATAAATAACAATCCTTGTATAAGCTCCGGCAAAAGCCGCGACAACGGGGTTATCTTCATTCAGTTTCATTCCTGAAATTGCTATAATTGAATCCCTGATTTTTTTACCGTTGCTGCTTGCCTCGCTTAAAGTCGTAAAAAGAATGGATAAATCCAGATTGCTGTAATGCTCAACAAGGAGAAGACAGGGTTTCCCTGATTCCGCCTTAGCAAAAAGTTCTTCAATATTTTCAAATCCGTCTATCCCGCTTCCTGGAAGTTTAAGCGAATCCACCATTTCATCAAGAATTGGCAGAATCTCGGTATTCCCCTCCTGATATACATTGTCCTCGTTAATAACAGTCGGAACTTTTGATACCGCCATCGCTCTTTTTATCTGATCGCGGAAACCGGTAGCCAGTGTATCAACCATTTTTTATCTCCTGGAATTTTATCAATTCAATGATTACTTTGCAGGCATCGCACATTTCCCTGACGCTGACCCATTCCTGCCGGCTGTGAAAATTCCTGCCTCCCGTAAAAATATTAGGAGTGGGAATGCCAAGCTCTGTCAATCTTGAGCCGTCAGTTCCGCCGCGGACAGGTTTTAAATGCCATTTAATACCCAGATTATTTAACGTCTGCTTTAATCTTTCAAGCGCTTCCGGTTTTTTCTCAATTCCGGATTTCATATTATAATACTGAGGCTGTGTTTTAACAATTACTTTGCCGCCGGGAAACTGCGCTTCTACGGTTCTTGCAAATGCATCTAACGCTGCAAGACGGCGCTGTATACCCTCGCAGCTAAAATCACGCAGGAAAATTTCAAGAGAAGCGTTTTCCAGATCGCCGGAAATTTCCATCGGGCAGTAATAACCGTAATATCCGTCTGTTGCTTCGGGGCTTTCACTACGCGGCAGGAGAGAAGCGAATACGGACGCCATTAACGCGGCGTTCGCAAGAATGCCCCTTGCATGTCCCACATGAATAACCTTTCCTTTGAACTCAACATCAGCTTTGTATGCGTTAAAGCACTCGCTCTCTATTTCACCGGCAGGACCGCCGTCTACTGTGTAACAAAAGACCGATTTAATTTCGTTTAACGGAAATTCAGGCAACCCTTTTCCGGTTTCTTCATCAGGGGTAAAAATAATTTCCGCCTGCCCGTGTTCAATCTGAGGATTTGAAGCAAGGCACGCAACAGCAGTCATTATTTCAGCAATGCCGGCTTTGTTATCCGCTCCCAGTAATGTTGTGCCGTCGCTGTGAATAATAGAGTTTCCCTTCTGCGCCGCAAGATCCGGCTCACTCACAGGATCAAGACTGATACCTTCTGCAAGCATGATTTTTTCCCCGTCGTAATTCTTAACAAGCTGCGGCTTTACGTTTTTCCCCGAAACATCGTTTGCAGTGTCAAGATGAGCGAGAAACCCGATACATGGAGCGTTTTCCCGACCCGGAGTTGGCGGCAGACGCGCTATTACATAACAGTGATCTGTCAGTTTTACATCACTAATACCCAGATATAAAAGTTCATCATGCAGCGCTTTTGCAAGCTCCCATTGACCCGAAGTTGAGGGTGTTTCATTTTTTACGGGATCGCTTTGTGTATCATAACAGACATATTTTAAAAAACGGGAAACAAGTGATTTTTCAAGCTGATGATCATTCATTTTCATATATTATCAGGAATTTAACCGATAAAGCTGCCTTTTCTAATTTTATTATATCATATAAACTTTAATTAATGCAAAAGCTCCGCGAAGAACAGGTCAAAATAATTATAGAACATTATAAAAACGATCCTCAGCAGCTTATCGCTGTTTTACTGGATATTCAGGCAGCGTCGGGACAAAATTATGTTGATCAAAAATGGGCGCAGATGACATCTGACGCTTTAAAAGTGCCGCTTTCAAAAATTTATGACGTGCTTACATTTTATGAATTGTTCAGCACTGTACCGCGCGGCGAATATGTAATCGAAATATGCAACAGCACTCCCTGTTTATTCGCGGATTCTTCATGTTCAACTGACAAAAAGAAAAAAATTCAACAATGGATTGAGGAAGAAGCCGGCGTTAAAATCGGTCAGACTACCGCAGACGGAAAAATTTCCATTATCTACACAAACTGTATCGGCGCCTGTGACATCGGGCCGGTTGCGAAAATCGGAGACGATGTTTACGGCAATCTTGACGAAGAAAAAGTAAAAACTCTGGTTCGGCTCTGCAGGCTCGATCACAGACAAGAATTAAAATCATTATGTCAGGAATAGTTAAAATGCTGACGGAAGGCGCTGACCGCGCTTATTCGTTAATTGTATCGGAATATGAAAAAAACGGCGGAATGACCGCGTTAAAAAAATCCGTTTCATGCCCTCCTGAAGAAATAATCGCAGAAATCAAAAAAGCAAAACTGCTTGGACGGGGCGGGGCGGCGTATCCTGCCGGCAGCAAGTGGGAGCATTTATTGCACATAACGGAAACCCCGAAATATATCGTCTGCAATGCCGATGAAGGAGAGCCGGGCACCTTCAAAGACAGGCTCATCATGGATCTGCTGCCTTTAAAATTACTGGAAGGAATCATCATTGCCGGACTTGTATTCCGCGCTCACTCAGGGTACATCTATGTCCGCGGCGAGTACCGCAAACTGCAAAGGCGGCTTCTTTTGGCAATCGAGAATGTACGCGCCGCAGGTTACCTTGGAAAAAACATAGCAGGCTCAGGTCATGATTTTAACATTCATGTTATATCAGGCGCAGGCGCTTATGTCTGCGGCGAAAATTCAGCGCTTCTTAATTCCACCGAAGGCAAGGTGGGACGTCCGCGCATAAAGCCGCCTCATCTTGCCGAGGTCGGGCTTTTCCTGCAGCCGACGCTTGTAAATAATGTCGAGTCATTCGCAAACATTCCGCTCATTATCAACATGGGAGGAGAAGCGTACCTGCAGGCAGGGCATCCTGATTCAGGCGGAAGTAAACTTATCTGTCTTTCGGGGCATTGTAAAAACCGCGGCGTTTATGAAATCCCCCTTGGAAGAGTGACATTGCGTGACGCGATATATGATCAGCAAATGGGCGGCGGAATCGCGAACGGCAAAAAACTCAAGTTCTTTCATCTGGGAGGACAAAGCGGTCCAATCGGCAGCCCCGATCAACTCGATACTATTTACAGTTACACTGATTTAAGAAAAGCAGGACTATCTGTCGGTTCAGGCGCTATTGTCGTAATGGATGAAAGCATTTCCATTGTCCAGTATCTCACAAGCGTTACGGAATTTTTCATTAACGAATCGTGCGGCAAGTGCGTGCCGTGCCGCGAAGGGAATTATCAGCTTTACAAAATCCTGCATAAACTTTCCATTCCAGATGAAGCGGAAAAAAGCGATCTTGATACTCTCCGCCGCCTTATCCATACAATGACAAGCGCGTCATTCTGCGGGCTTGGGCAGACTGCCGCCGCAGCGCTGAACAGCGCATGGAAACTTTTTAAAACAGAAATTGAAGCCAATGTGCGCCGGGAGGAAGAATGAGTCACAAACCTGACCCGGATAAAAACGTCAATTTAACAATTAACGGCATGAGCGTAACTGTTCCCGAAGGAACAAGAATTCTTGAAGCGGCAAAAAAAGTAAATGTTGATATTCCCACTCTCTGCGAACACCCTGATCTCTGCAGGCGCGGTATATGCCGAATCTGCGTCGTTGAGTGCGACGGCAGGGGCAAACTGCTTACCGCCTGCACTAATGACGTATGGGAAGGAGTGAATGTAGTTACGCATAACGCCCGCCTTCTTGACGTGCGAAAAACAATTCTTGAACTCATCCTGGCTGATCATCCGCAGGACTGCCTTTCATGCATACGGAATAAAAACTGCGAACTTCAGGCGCTCTCTGAAAGTTTTGCAATTCGCGGCAATCCGTTTGACCGCGATTTTGCGGTACAGCTTCCTGAGCAGTTGAGGGAACATTCCAGCGCAATTTCACCGAAAACAGTTGAAAATAAAACGCTTATCCGCGAAATGGAAAAATGCATAAAGTGCTGCCGCTGCTCGGAAGTTTGTCAGGAAGTACAGACAATCCGCGCAATTAACACATCCTGCCGCAGTCATAACTTTGGGATTTCCGTTCCTTACAGACATACCCTTGATGAATCAACCTGCGTCTTTTGCGGCAAATGCGCGTCTGTCTGTCCCGTAGGCGCGATTTACGGGTACGATCAAAGCGCAGAAGTCATGGAAATCCTCGGCAAAAGCGACCGGCACGTAATAGCGCAGGTTTCCGAGGAAACAGTCACCGCTCTTAGCAGCCTGTTATGCGGACAGAAGAACAACAGCGCAGACAATTGCTGCACGGATTGTATAATCACAGCGGGAAAGATCACCGCCGCGCTTAAGCAAATAGGTTTCAAAAAAGTTTATGACGCTCAGGCTGCAGCTAACGTATCTTATTCGGAATTGAAGAACGAACTGGAAAAACGAAAGAAAAACGGCGGCAAATTGCCGATGATCTCAGGTTCATGGGAAGGAATTTCACGTTTTATAAAAAACTTTTATCCTGAACTTGAAGCTCACCTTGCCGCAGGTAAAAATAAAAGGCGCACATTCGCGGATGCTTTCAAATACGCGTATATTGAAGAAGAAAAGGTATATATATCAAATGTGATAACTGTCTCTTTTGTCCCGACGGTCGCCGGCAAATTCGGTGATTACGGCAAAAACGATTATGCTCTTACAGCGTCTGAACTTGCGCGGCTGATCAAGTCGGCAGGAATTGACATTTGCTGTCTTGCTGAAGAAAAATTTGATAATATCAAAACAGATACATCAAATCAAAATAGTTACACAAAACCTGAAATAATCAACGGTTTTCCTACGGCTCGCAAAGTTCTGGAATCAGTTTTAAAAAGTGAATGTATATCAAACTGGATAGAGATATAAAAACCTTTTCAGGTTGGAAAAATTTTTCTTCCCAGTTCTCCGTTTACTACCTGAGCCATAGCGGAATAGATTGCCGATAATCCGCATAATATTCCCACAAAACCCGCGATTGACTTTATATGATGGTTTTCGGTAAAATCTCCGGCTGAAAGAAGGAAAAACAGAACCGTTAACGATAAAAATACTGTCCTTGTAATCGTGTTATGCGATAATGTCCCTAAAAACATGAAGAAGGTAAAAATGCCCCATAAGGCAAGATAAAAACCCATGGAAACATTATCCGCAGGATTAATTACCTCTTTGAAAGGATTTGTCCATATTAGGCATAATGACCACCAGAATAAACCATAGGCCGTAAACGCTGTCCCCCCAAATGTATTGCCTGTTCGAAGTTCGCATATTCCGGCAATAATCTGAGCCGTTCCGCCCAGAGCCAGACCCATTGCAACGATAACAATTGAAAGTTCAACTATCCCCGCATTGTGAAGATTCAATAAAACAGTTGTCATACCAAAACCCAAAAGTCCAAGAGGGCCGGGATTGGCAGTTTTCATTTCAGACGAATTAACAGACATAATTTCTCCTTTTTAATATTGTAAGCCACCGCAGGAAATAATGCAAATATTTGTTAAAGGAGCATTTAGAGTAACAATATTATTCTATCAGTTCAAACTGTATAATACAGGAATTAATCACACTACCGCTGTCTTTAATAATGATATAAAATTGATATAATCCCAAAGCAGTTGTTTCATCAAAATTTATTGTGGCGAACTCCTGCGCCGGATAAGTCATTGACGCATACAATGTTGAATGCGCTATCACTATATCATTATATTCTTTAGACGCAAATTTTCCGCCAGGTCTTTGCAATTTGATACTGTAGGTTAAATTAACATTTTCCTTGTTGAAAGTCCCAAACGTAAGGAACGGCGAAATATTTTCGCCGCGTTTAAACCGGGAAATATGCGGAAGCCCGTAATCCGCGATCTTCATGGATTCGAGCGCCCATTTCAGGTCTTTTACAAGGATGACAGTAAAACGATATTCATCATCAATGAGCGCGATTGCTCCCCTGTCCGAAAAATTATTGCTTGTTCTGTCGATCATAAACTCATCAACTTTTTCAGGGTTTCTGTATACAGACGGTGCATTAATACATCCGGTCATGATTAAAATAATACTAAATAAAAACAAAGCTTTAATAATTTCTACCTTTACAAATATAATTAAACTCATGCAAGGAATGTAAGAGTGTCATAAGTAAAATATATCATAAAGAAAAAGAATTTGCCAGTGTTATGTAAAAATCAATACTATTTTAAATAATTGCCATAAACATAGCCTGTTCTCCCGTTATTATATTTGATTTTAACCCAGTTGTTGTTATTTCTTTCTAATATTTCAACTTTTGAATTTCTGGATATTGCTTCGATGATATTGTTATTATTAGCTGATGACGGTGAGTTTCGGACATTCAGCCAATCGCATGATGTTACTGTAGCAAAGATTTGAGTAGTTCTTGAATAATTTATTTCCGATTGATTGTAAGATAATGGCTGACCGTTAAAGTGATTATAAAATATTCCAAAAATTATTATTGCAATTATTATTTTAACAGATAAGCTAAAAAGACTTTTTCCTTTTAATTTACTCTTTTTTTTATTAGGATAATTATATTTTTTAGTTCCAGGCGATGATGTTTTTTGTGGTAATATTGATTCATAATTACATATATACCATTCATTATTTTTTCTTTTATTTATTAAAACATATTCAATTGAACCCTCATAAAATGAAGTCATTGAATAATTCATATTGTGGGTTTCCATAGCTTCTTTTACATTTTTTGAAAGAGAAGGATTAATTATCCATGAGATTTGTGAAGCTCTGTCAGGGAATGTATATCTTAAACGATTATATATTTCATTTATTATTGTATCTATATTATTTGAAAGAGTATATTTCAAATACCCTATGGTTTCAATATATATTTCCTTTTCTATAAAAGAAGGTTGATTTTTTGTTGATGAATTATTATTTTCTTTATGTTTTTCCATAAGTTGATTATAAGCTTCATTAATTTCTGTAGAAAAAAATGTCGCCGTATCTTCAAGAGTGGTTCCATGCACTTTGTCAGGATGGAGGGCTTTCATTTTTTCATGGTAAGCTTTTTTTATTACTTCTTTTGTTGAGTTTTCAGGGATTCCGAGAATTCTGTAATATCTGTCCATTTAAATCTCCTGATTAGTCTGTATTATCGCCGTCATCATCATCAAGTTGATACCTGTTTTCAATTTCTTTCAAAATACGTTTTACTTTTTCTAATGTTTCATAATAATCCCATGAGTAAAATTTTCCTTTTATTTCGCCGTAACTTGTATAAAACCAATTATCGCCAACACGCATATTTATACTAATTACCCTGACGGTGTTTTCATAAAAAGTTGTCATTGAGTATGTTACTTGATGTTTACTCATAAGATGCTTAACGCTGATAGAAAGATATGGATTTATATACCATTTTGCTTTCTCTACTTTTATTTCAAGACCTGTTCTCTTGAAAATAGCCATTTTTATATCTTCTAAACTATTAGAAAGAGAATAGTTTAACAAAAGGTTCTCATCAGGTTTACCACACTTTATAGTAATAAATTCCTCTGCATAACCTAACTGATCTTTAGGCGTGATAAATTGATGTTCATCAATTTCTTTTAATTTTTCATCAATTTGTTCATCCATTTGAACCTTCCTTAACTTTTTATATAAATCCAAGTAATGGCTGTTATTAAAGCGCATACTAACCAAAAATTATGCATTTTAATCCTCCTTACCTTACATATCTGGAATAGGTATCAAGAGCGACACTGTTGTATGAATTATCATACTGATTACCCCAAATATCTTTCATCCAATATGACCGATGATTAGTAGCATAAGCTTGCGGTTCGATTGCTATCCATGAGCCATTAATTAAAACAGCGTTAAATAAATGGTTCATTCCAGTTTTTGGATTTACATTTATAATTATTGAAACTTTGCTTCTGTCAGGATAATACTGATAAAATAAGACAGCGGCATCAATACAGTTATATAAACCGTCTCTGTTTACATCTGTGCTTTTCCATTTTTCCGCTACAATATGCAGGGTTTGTTCAACATTTGCGTGTTGTGATGTGTTAGAATTTCCTGTTGCTGTAGTGGTTGTTCGTGAAACAGCAGCGGGAGATACTGTAGACGATACAGAAGCCTGTCTAAGTTCGGCTTCACTACTATCCTTCCATGAACGCCATGCAAGTACAAGGAATAAAATTGTAACGACTGCAAAGCCTTTATGACCCATTTTTATCCTCCGTAATATAAATAATGGGCAGGTTTAGGAGGACTTAATGGTTTTAGGAGATAAATTACGGCTTTTTTACTTTCAAATATTGACGTAAATCTGCAAGAAAAATGCGTAATAATTCTGAGGCACGGGCTTCAGCACCCTTGTCTTTTATATCGGAATGGTACTTTTGATAGATTTCCCTTTGCGTAGGTTTCTTTATAGCTTTTCGATATGCTTCCAAAAGGTCTATATCAAGGACAGAAGATAAACCTTCCAATTCTACAATGTCAGAATGGTTATCTATACAATACAATGTAAAAAGAGCTTTATAACAATCTCTGGCTCGCATTTGCTTTTTATCCAAAACGCTTTTTACTGCCTCACAGAGTATTTTTATATTTTGTGAAAATAAATTATCATCTTTATTATCATTAATATTATTGTCATAATAAGCGTTTTCTGTCATATTTAATAAATCAGGTTTATCATCGTCATTTACAGAAATACTGCCCACATATTTTTTACTTAATAAATCAACATATTTCTGGTAGTCCTCTTTATTAAACTTGAACCATTTGTATAAAAATTGCGTTTGCTCATCAAATGTTAATTTTCTTCCTAAATTACTTTCTTCCATTTTTAATACATTTTCAATTTCTTTAAGTTTTGATTTTCTTTCTTTAGGAATTTTTATTATCCCTGATTCATAAGTTCGGTGGTAGTTTGCTTTTTCGGTTTTTAACGCCGTATAAATATACTTTATGAATTCTGTCTTTTCTTTTGGTATATTCGCCTTGCTTTCCTCTTTGAGTATTCGCTTGCAAACAATACAGATTTCCTCACCCATATCTTCAATGTTTTTCAAATTGCACCATTTGAATATTTGACCGCATAATTGACCAAAATATACCTGTCGGCGGTCAGTAGATTGCTCACTGCGGCATTGTGTGAATATATTAAATATTTTTTCTATGTATATATCTTCTTGTTCTTTACAGTTGTTCACAAAAACCTCTTACATGGCAAAGAAGTCTTTTAATGTTTCGGCTGCTGTCTCAGCATTAGAAGCGCCCATTGTACCCATTAATTTGAAAAGATAATAAAGAGACGTTATATCAAATAATTTTGGGTTTTCCAGTTCACGGGTTGTTTTATTAAATTCAGCTTTTCCATAAATGATAAATTGAACAATAGCGTCCCTAAATTCTTCAACAAAGCGAAGGGCACAAAATAAGGATAATATTTCAGGCTTAAAGCCGTAAGTAATATCCGTATATATTTCCGCGTTTTCGGGGATTTTTTCTGCTAAATCGGTAATGAGTTTGTTGTATGTTTGCTTCGTTGGCAAGAACGCAATATCAACAGTATCGTATCTGAATGTCGCTCCAATTTCCTGATTAATAACAGCAAGCTCGTTTATAAATTCATCTTTATTTTTAGGACACTCGCTATTATCGCCGGAAGTCATTATATAAATAACTTTGACTTCTTCTCCTTTTTGCAATGATTTAGCAAGAACGCCGTTTATCGGACAGCGGACAGGTTTATCATATTCTATTGATTTATTTCCGTCTACTGGATATTGAACTTTTGAAATCTCCTGCGGCGGTTTCATCGGAACAGTAATAATTACTACTTTCATCTATTTGTCTCCTTTAAATATAATGCCAACAATTTAATGGAATTAAGGGGTTTATCATAATAAAATACTGAAACCAAACCCTAAAATAATTCCACCAAATGATTTATATTCTAACATAGTTTTTATTGAAAACCAATCGAAGCTATACATGATATATGCCCCTGTCTTAAAGGTAAAACCAGGACTTATATCGTCTTCTATCGACTATGACCGCTTTCATTTGTAATATTTTTTCAAAATCGTTGATATTTTGAGCATAAAGGGAGGTTGTAATAATGAGAAGCGAAAAGATTATAACTAGTTTTTTCATTGCCATTACCTCTATAAAAGATATAATGGCTATAAAAAAATGGGTTTAATGGTTTTATAAACTATCTAATAAAGATTTCATAACATTTTCAAATAATTTTAATATTTCAATTTATAGTTTTTAATAATCTAGCGGTTCTTTAATATTTTTTAAAAGTTTTTGTAATATTTCTGGATATGAAATTTTATTAATTGGTACATTGTATTCAAGTTCTTTGTGAGCATATTTATGACGAAGAATTCCTACAATATCCATAAAATGTTTAGTAAACGTACCATTTTTCAAAAATTCTTTAGGAAGCATGAATAAATAAATTAGTTCATTCCTGTTTACCGATTATATATTCAGCGAATTTTTTACTATATCCAAATTGCATGAGCTCATTTCTGTACTCGTTTTCGGATATTTCTTTATTTTTATATTTTTCCAGTAACTTTACATACTTATCATAGTATTTTTTGCCAAGCTCCATGCGGAGTATATATTTTTCCAATGAAATCTTTTTCTTTAGTCTTTGATTTTTGGTATTGCTTGTTTCTGTTATGTTTGTGTTACTTTGAGATGCCCACTCATGCATTCGGCTTGAAGCCATTGATTCACTGAAGCCAATCAATCTTAAAGCAATGACAGCTTCATTAGTTTTCATTTCATTTTTAATTATACATTCTTTGTATAACTCCATTAGTTTGCTCTGTCTCTCATAATATGTTTGAGACATTATCCTACCTTTGTCTGGCATTTTATTCCCCTTGAATTTGGTTATACTTAGATAATGGCTGGGATTTGAGGAACTTAAGGTTTTTAGGGAGAAAATTATTATAAATTTTTACATTTTTTATCTTGTAAATTAGTATTTCTAAAATTTTATAAGGAAATAATTACATTAGAATTATTTCATTTTTTTTATATTTATCTATTATTTTCATATTTTTTTGTGAATAATTTACTCCATACTCATTGTAATTTTTAGAATATGTAAATGCTTCACTCTCTTCTCTCCAAACTCTTGCAGGTATTATATATATAACAGGATTATCTTTTAAATATATTAAATGAATTAAATAGTAGTTTTCTTCATATATCTTAAATTCATCTTTGCTCAAATTAGGTCTTGTATAATTTTTATGTACTCTAATGAATATTTCAAATTCTTTTTTCTTATCATCAATTATTTTAATTCGCTTCTTTTGATCATTTCTTAAAATAATTTCATAATTTGTTTCTTTTATTTTATCTATAATATATTTCATACCTTTTTTTTCTATACTTTCATCCGAATTGCTACCTTTATCATTATTTAATTTTTCTTTAGATTTAAAATAAACTTTTAAATTAATTTCATCTTCAGAACATTCACAGGCTTCTTCTTTTTCCCCTTTATCTATAAATACTTTTTTATATTTTTCTATTTCATTTTGTTTGTTTTTATGTAAATAAAGTAGTAAGTTATCAATTTGACGAGTATCAAAATCTCTATTAAAATTTTCATTTATTTTCATCTTTAACTCAAATGCTTTTTTACAGAATTTTAAATAATCGTTATCGTAAGAGTTATTAGAAGGAATTGAACCTTTCACACAATTCTTAAGAGAATAACTTGCATTGCTGTCATAAATATAAAAAACATCTGGTCTATGAAAGTGAAGATATTTTGATGCTAATGAACGATTTTTCTGTTCTGTTGTTTTATGAAAAATATCAACAATTTCTTTATGTACATTCAATGCAGAATACAAGGTAATGTCGTTAATTATCGGCTGTAATTTTTGTATTTTATCATCAAGTGTTTTACCTATTTTAATGAGCTCATCAATTGTCTTTAGATATATATTTTCCGATTTTTCCTCGCTTTTATTTCTTTCAAGAGCTGCAGAATATGAACGACCAATTAACCAGAGTTTTGTATATATTTCCTCTTTATTTATATGGCTTGGGTATTTTTTACACATATCATATAAAATATCATTTGCTAATTTTTCGATATTATATTCGCTTTTTATTAAATCTTCTTCTTTCGGAAGATTAAATGTAAATCTATACTTATTCATCTCCTTTTCCTCCTATTATTTTAAATAAACAAGAACCCCTAAAAACTCCTGACTCTAACTAATAATTTCAAAATAAATTGGATATGTCAATAAAAATATTTAAAACTATATTTTTAAAATTGTTTTTTTTATCATAATGAGTTTTTAGATGTTTTAATGCCTATTCATACGAAAATTTAATGGTTTTCTTGAAATTCCTACTCACACATCACCGAATTAACTTTATCTCTAATATCTTCAAATGACGGAAGGTTATATTCTTTACTAATTTTATAGGATTTCTGACCTTTAGTGGATTGTAATGCTCCTGAATAAAAATCATAAATTTCATCTGCGGTTTTCATGTTTTGAAGTATTATCATTGTTCTTAAATCACTGTCTTTATATTCAACAGGTAAATCAGCGTGTGTCATGGAAGGAAATAATACTTCGCTTATAATTAATTCAAGCAATTTTTCTCTTTTTCTTTCATCATTAGTATCTTTTTCTTTAGTGAATTTAGCTAAATCATTTTTTAGATTGACAATAATATATTCATAAGCGTTTATGAAATTTGAAAAATCAAGAAGTATTGAAAGTTGTCTATAAACATCATTAATAAAAAGTCTGTTTTCGTTAGCATGAGATACCATATTTCTTAATTTTAATACATCAAATAATAATTTAAAATTATCGTCATTTGCATTATCATTGCATTTTCCCGTAATACTTGTATAAAGTTCTTTCCATTGATTAATTAGTATTCTTAGTAAATCGTAAAAATCCAAATCGTCCATTTTCTTCTTAAACGGTTCTTTTATGTTTGGCACAACACAATTATTCCACCATTCATTGTCAAATACGGCTTTCATGTGTTTACTTAAAAAATCAGCAAATGGTTTGCGAAGCAGCAAGAGATATTCAAATAAAAGCGTATATAGTCCTATTCGTTTTTTATCCATGTTTTTGAGCCCACGAATTAATATATTATCTGTTTTTATTTATTTAAACAAGAGTAAAAAAAATAGTTCTATCTGTTCTTTTTAATGTTTCCTTAAAATTTTCTACTTCGTATTCGGTAATCATCATATATAATTTTATTATTCTTGGATATTCATCAATATAGTAATTACAACTATTACATACAGGAGAATCAAATTCATTATCACATTTATAATTTCTTCTTTTGATAATATATTCTAAACGACTTTCCATAAAGATCCTTGTAATAATAGTAGATCAATAATTAACCTCATTTAATAAATGAATTCTATTACATTAATAAGTCTGCTAAATTGAATATCAGATGATTCTACAACATTATTACTACTTCAACGTAGCCAGGAAATAAGATCATTATAATATGATATTGTTAAAAATAATATTAATATTCCAATTAATATTTTCATATATTTCTCCATGATATATGTAATGCCCAAAAAATACAGAACTTAATGTTTTTCAGTATAAATTAATTCATTCCTGTTTACCGATTATATATTCTGCGAATTTTTTGCTATATCCAAATTGCATGAGCTCATTTCTGTACTCATTTTTGGAAATTTCTTTATTTTTATATTTTTCCAGTAACTTCATATACTCATCATAGTATTTTTTGCCAAGCTCCATGCGGAGCATATATTTTTCCAATGAAATCTTTTTCTTAAGCCTTTGATTTGTAATATTGCTTGTTTCTGTTATGTTTGTGTTACTTTGTGATGCCCAATCACGCACTCGGCTTAAAGCCATTGATTCACTGAAGCCGATCAATTTTAAAGCCATGACTGCTTCACTTGCTTTCATTTCTTTTTTAATTATACATTCTTTGTATAACTCGATTAGTTTGCTCTGTCTCTCATAATATGTTTGAGACATTATCCTACCTTTATCCGGCATATTACCCTCCTTGTTTTCGGTGATACTTAGATAATGACTGATTTCTGAAAAACTTAAGGGTTTTAGAAGGAATATTTACAAAACATAGCCATATACAAAGGCAACGTATCAATATTTTCTGACACGCTTACATTATTTATAAAAAGTTTAATTCCTCGTTTAACCTCGTAATTATTGATAATATTATTCAAAGATTTTGATTTTGAAACCAATAAGCCTGCTGCTTTGTAATAGAGTAGAAACACGCAGTGTAATTTGCCTGATAAGAATGTCCATGTCCAAATCGCCGTTAAAAATCGCCTTACTTCTTGCTGGCGCAAATCAAGCAATTCAGTTTATACTCATTATATGCCAAAAGTATTAATAACTGGAGCTGATCGCGGACTTGGTTTTGCGTTATGCAAGGAATTTCTCCGGCGCGGATGGATCGTCTTCGGCGGAAAATTTCTTCAGGACTACGATCTGCTCGAACAGGAACGGGAAAAGAATCCCTCTCTGCACATTGTGCCCCTGGATGTCGGCGATACAGAATCTATTGCGAAATCACGCGATTATGTGGCGGAAAAAACCGGCTCTCTTGACATGCTGATATCAAACGCCGCGCTTATGGGACAGGTTCAATGCAGTATTGACGAGCCGCCGATGGATTTACAGGCTCCCTGGAACAGTTTCCGGGTTAATGCGCTCGGTCCTGTGCATCTGGCAGAGTATTATCTCCCGTTTCTCGACAAAGGAGACATGAAGCGGCTTTGTTTTATTTCTTCGGAAGTATCCTGTATCACGCTTATGAAACACCGCTCCGGAAACAGTTATCCTTATCCAATGAGCAAGAGTTCGTTGAATATGGGCGTCCGCCTGATGCACAATCTTTTGTTCTCGCAAGGGTACTCTTTCCGGCTATATCATCCCGGCTGGATGAAGAGACAGATGCAGGACAGCACTCTTTCGGAATTAGCCGCGCTTGATCCGGCTGATACAGCCGCACATGCGGCAAAATATTTTGAAACGCCTCTGCGCGATGAACACAGACTTATAATGTACGATTACCTGAGTCAGGAATGGCCGTTTTAACGCGGAGTAAGGAGAGTTAAAAATTGAAAATTGCACTGATCACAGGTATTAAAAAAGAATTTGATAAAAAACTTGCTTCCGCTTTCGCAAGGGAAAATTACAGGGTCTTTGCAATGGGAAGCGAAAAGATTGACGGAATAACGCTGTTATGCGAAGATCAAAAAGAAGCCGCTGCCGCGATTCAAAAAGATGCAGGATTAATCGATATTTATATTGACGTAAGCGACGAGCGAAACGAAGCCGACAGCTTCAATGTGCGTTCAGGCATTAATGATAAAATAATGCGCGAACTTTATGACACGAATGTGATCAGACCGATGTCGATGCTGGAAGCTTTTTTCCCGTTGCTTGAAGCGGGCAGTGCAAAGCGCATCTGCTTTCTTACATCAGCGCAGGCAAGTATTAACGAAGCGCGTGGAACAGAGGGTTACGGATACACAATGGCAAAAGCCGCGCTGCACAACTTTTTACAAATAACGCGCAATGCACTTGCTCCGAAAGGTTTTACAATCCGCGCGTACGATCCCATGCAGCAGGAAGTTTCTCCTGAAGCGTCGGCGGAAGCCGCTTTTAATTACTTTACCCGCAGACGCGGCATTGAACGGGATGATTCAATGCGCGATGACGAAACCAACCTCGTATTCCGAGACGCATACGGCAGGCAGCATGCATGGTAAAATCAGGATGCAGATAACATGAAAACATTGTGGCGAATAGCGAAAGAAGCTGTCAGATATAAATGGTGGCTTTTACTGTCAATTCTGGGCACGTTTTTATTAACGGGGGTTAACCTGATCGCACCGCGAATAATGGCAGGTATGACAGGTCTTGTCGCAGAAGGCATAACAAATGAAAAATTAAACACCGTTTTTTGGATGGCAGGCAGCCTGTTCTTTTTATTTTTAATACGCATTCTGTTCCGCTTCCTTAGCAATTACTGTTCGCACAGAGCGGCATGGAAACTTGTTCTTGAACTGCGCATGAAAGTCTACAACGCAATACAGTCGTTTTCCATGGATTATTTTCATAACAAGCAAACAGGCGATCTTTTAAGCCGCGTAATGAATGATGTCGCTACATTTGAACTGATTTACGCGCACATTACTCCCGATATTATAACAAATTTTGTTACGCTGACCGGAGTAACCATCATTCTTTTCAACATTAATCCGCAGTTGGCTCTTGTAACCTGTATTCCAATCCCTTTTATTTTGGTGTCCGGCTGGTTTTTCAGTAAAAAAGTGCGTCCCAACTTCCGAAAAATGCAAAAATCCCAGGGAGAGTTGTCAGCTCAGCTTCAGGATAATTTTTCCGGTATACAGGAAATACAGGCTTTCAGCCGTCAGTCTACAGCATCACAGAAAGTACTGCACAAGGGCGAAGATTTTACCCATAACATGCTGAAGGCGTTAAAGTTGAATGCCGTCTTTCATCCAAGCGTTGAATTTATGACCTCAATCGGCTGCGTTATCGTTGTCGGGTTCGGAGGTTATTTTGCGTTCAGGGATCAACTCTCTGTCGCTGATATTGTCGCCTTCCTCCTCTACCTTGCTTTATTTTACGCACCGATCACGGGTCTGGCTCAGCTTTTGGAATCCGCGCAGCAATCTCTTGCAGGCGCGGAACGCGTCATTGAAATTCTGGACGCTCCCAACAGCATAAAAGACAGCCCCAATGCCCAGAAAATGGGGAAAGCCGAAGGCCGCATCTCTTTTGAAAACATTTGTTTTTCATATATTAAAGACGTCCCTGTCCTTGAAAATGTTTCATTTGATATAAAACCTGGACAGATGGTCGCTCTTGTCGGAGCAACCGGAGTAGGGAAAACCACTTTGAGCCAACTTATTTCCAGATTTTATGATCCTGTAAGCGGAAGGGTTTGCATTGATGGAAAAGATCTCCGCGATATTACAATTGAAAGCCTCCGCAGAAATATTTCACTTGTTCTGCAGGATACATTCCTTTTTAACGGAACCATCGAAGAGAACATCGCATTTTCAAAACCGGACGCTGATTTTGAAGAAATAGAAAAAGCTTCCCGGATTGCCAGAATCCACGAAGACATTATGCAGATGCCGGATGAATACAACACACAGGTTGGGGAGCGCGGCGTTAAATTATCCGGCGGACAAAAACAACGTATCGCAATTGCCCGCGCGGTGCTTTGCCAGTCGCCTGTTCTTATTCTTGATGAAGCGACCGCTTCTGTCGATGTCCGCACAGAAGCGCAAATCCAGCAGGCAATAAACGAAATAGCAGGGAGCAGAACAATTGTGATAATAGCGCACCGCCTGTCCACTGTCCGCAACGCTGATAAAATAGTTGTCTTTGAAAAAGGGCGGATTGTTCAGTCAGGCAGTCATAATGAATTAATAGGGCAGGACGGTTTATACCGAAGATTGTGTCATGTACAGGAAAGCGCGTAATGGCAATAAAGGTAAGTTCGTTTAATGACTGGGAAATTGAAAATATTAAAAGCGAGATTTATCAGCCCAATATCAAAATAATTATCTATTTTTTCTCTCCGTCTTTTGAAAAATATAATCCGCAGAAAATAATATCTTCATCATTTCCAAAAGCTTTATGTGTCGGCTCATCAATGCACGGAGGCTGGTCCAGCAAAGGCGCCGTTAAAACAGGCATTACTGTCATGTCGATTTCATCCGATGAAGTATCGGATGTTTTTTTTACTTTTCAGGAAGGAGTAAAAAAAGAACCTCTTACCGCTGCGAAAAATGCAATTCATGAGTTAAAACAAATGACAGTAAAGGAAAAAATCAATCCTGATGAATATCTTGGATTGATATTTTTTGACGGTCTATGTCTGGGTGAATTGATAATAAAGGAATTTTCCATGGAGCAAAGCCTGAATATGGCTTTTGTAGGTGGAGCTGCCGCTGATAACATGACATTTACAAAAACTCTGGTCAGCGCAGGCGGAAAAATTTCCAGCGACGGTCTTGTCGCTGTCATTTTAAAAATGAAAATTCCTTTCTTTTACAATCATTATGTGCATTATCTTCCCACAGAAAAATCCTTTACCATTACAAGAGTGGAAACCATGCAGCGAATCGCATGGGAAATTGACAACGGACCTGCCGCAAAAATTTACGCCCGTGAAGTAGGAGTTTCAGATATCAAATGTCTGACAATGGAGATTTTCGCAAGAAACCCTCTTGGATTGATTTTCGGCGACAGCATTTATATACGGAGCCCGAACTCAGTTGTAGACGGAGGGGGGCTTCAGTTTTACTGTTACATTGAAGCGGGCACAAGAGTCTTTTTGCTCAAGCGCGGCGATATTATTGCCAATGCGCATAACAGCATTGCAAAAGCGGAACAGTTCCTCCCGGGCATACAGGGCTGCCTTCTTTTTAACTGCATACAGCGACACCTTGAACTGATTGAGCTTGATAAAATTGACGCTTTTAATAATGTTTTCAGCGAATACCCGATGATTGGATTTAATACATACGGCGAAGAACTTTTTACTCATCATAATCAGACTTTAACCGCTGTTTTTTTCGGCACCCCGCCGGAACAGGGAATGACAGATCCTTTTAAAACAAAACGTCTTTTTCATTACACCGATAATAAACTCAAGTCTCTTGTCTTTGATATAGTCAGCCGGAGCGAACTGTTAAACCTAACTATCTCTTATCTTTCCGGAAACATCGACTCAGAATCTTCCTATATGCTGGCGGGTGAAGAAGCGCTTACAAATTACGAAACTATCAGAAGAAACCTTGGCGATATGATCGATCAGTCAAATGTTTCAAAATATGATATCGAAAAAATGCTTGTCGTATATCAAAATAATGTAGAAAAAACAGGCGAGTTTGTTTTTAAGATTGTAGATGAGATCAGGGCGCAGAACCGCCGTCTTGTCGAATTGCGTGAAGAAGCTGAAATTGCGAACCGCACAAAGAGCAGTTTTCTTGCGAGCATGAGTCATGAAATAAGGACGCCCATGAACGCGATTACAGGAATGGCGGAACTGCTTTCAAGAAGCGATCTTCCAGCCGAAGCAAGAAGATATGCGCAGGACATTAAACACGCGGGAAATAACCTTATCTCAATAATTAATGACCTTCTTGATTTTTCAAAAATTGAAGCCGGAAGAATGGAAATTATACCGGAAAAATACAGGCTATCCTCCCTTGTTAATGACACGATTAAAATTATTCATATTAAACTGAAGGATAAACCTATCCGCTTCAGTACAAATATTGACAGTAAAATTCCAAATAACCTGATTGGAGATGAAGCAAGAATCCGGCAGATCCTCATCAACCTTCTTTCAAATGCGGTAAAATTTACAGAAAAAGGTTTTATCAGCCTTTCAATAACTGCTGAGGAACAAAAAGATAATAAAATTTATTTGAAACTTGCAGTAGCAGACAGCGGCAAGGGGATCACAGAAGAAGATCAAAAGAAACTTTTCAATGAATTCGTTCAGGTGGATTTGAGAAGAAACCGCAGCGTTGAAGGAACAGGTCTTGGGCTTGCGATTACAAAACGGTTATGCGCAATCATGGCCGGAAATATCAGTCTGGAAAGCGAATACGGCAGAGGCAGCGTTTTTATAGTCACAATCCCTCAGGAAATTGATACTACTGAGCCTTTTACATGCGCTGATAATTCAAATATTCTTGATGATGAAACAATAATCAGGAACTTTACAGAAAGCGCAGAAAATGTTTCCGGCGTAATCCGTTACACATTTCCGGAAGCGCAAATATTGGTTGTGGATGACATTTTAACAAATATAAGAGTTGCAGAAGGTTTATTGTCTCCCTACAAAGTTAAATTTCATTCCTGTCTCAGCGGTGTTGAAGCGATTGAACTATGCAATATTAACGACTACGACATTGTTTTCATGGATCACATGATGCCGGCAATGGACGGCATTGAAACAACTGCGCATATCCGGGAATGGGAAAGAGAGCATCAGAAAACAAACCGGGTTTCAATAATCGCATTAACGGCAAACGCAGTTTCCGGAATGCGGGAAATGTTTTTAAACAAAGGGTTCGATGATTTTCTGGCAAAACCCATTGATGTTTCCAAACTTGATGATGTGATGAATCGCTGGATACCAAAAATTAAAAGGGTACAGAATTCCGGAAACAGTGAAACAGAAAAAAACCATTGCCGTACAGCCGGATTAACATTATATGATATACAGGAAATAAATATTCAGACAGGCATAAAGATGACAGGCGGAACAGAAGAGGGATATATAAAAGTGTTATGCATATTTCAAAAGGATGCGAAGGAACGCCTTCTTCTGCTGGACAGCGAACTGGAAAAAGGAAATATTCAATCGTTTGCCACAAATATTCACGCGCTTAAAAGCGCATCCGCTTCAATCGGTGCAGAACAAATATCCGCTGAAGCCGCTGGTCTTGAAGCGGCAGGCAAAAACGGAAATACGGATTTCATCAGGGGAAATTTCCCGGAATTCAAAAGCCGACTAACGGGATTACTTGATAAATTAAAGACTGTTACTTGCTTTTCGGCATCGGAATAACAACAAAGAAAACTATTCCCTTGTCATTTTCAGAATGCAGCTTGATTGTACCGCGGATTTCCTTAATGCGATCACGCACCAGATTTAAACCGATACCTCTTCCTGCATGAACGCCTTCGGTTTCTGCGGTACTGAAACCCGGCATAAAGATGGCTTTTGTAAGCATATCTTTGTTATTGGCTTCTTCTTTCTTGATAATATTGCCTGCAATCGCCTTTTGAGCGATTTTATTATAATCCAGTCCTCTTCCGTCATCACTCAATTTAACCTGTATATATTTTTTATCTTCTGTCAACTTTATGGAAAGCCTTATTATGCCTGTTTCAGGTTTACCTTTCTCTTTCCGGACTTCCGGCGTTTCTATGCCGTGTACGGCGGAGTTACGGATAAGCTGCATCAGGATTTCTTTTATAACACGCCTTGGTCCCTTGTTAACCGCTTCAGCATCGATATCATTTGAAATAAAACGAATCTGTTTTTCCATGTCTTCGGACGCTTTTGACGCGCATTTTGCAAGAGAGTCTATCAATACCTTAACAGTTTGTTTTTCTCCGCCGCCGTCACCGTATGACTGAAGCTTGCTTATAATCTCCTTGAATCCGTCTTTTTCCTGGGAGATTTTTTCAATATCCATGGTCAAGGTCAGCATTTCACCAAACGGAACAGCTTCTTTCCTTTCGCGTAATTTTTTAATCTTTGATTCCAGCATGTGTAGTTTATTCCCGAATATACTAAGTCCAAGAATAACCGCGTTTGATTTAACTGCATGAATTGACTGATATATTTTTACCAATGCCTCATGTGTGGTATGTTCTTCATTCTTAAGTACTTTATCAATGCTTCCAAACTCATGTTCCATGTCTTCCATGAAGTCATTAAAGACATTTGGTTCAACCTTTATAACCTCGAAAACGGACTGCATCTCTTCCTGACGCCGAGATTCTTCCTCAGCAAGTCTTTGCTGGAGTTCTACTCTGGTAGTAATGTCGTAAACTGTTACTAGAATAAAAACTTCACCGCGGTTTCTCTCAACCGTTGCAAAAGCAAACTGGAAAACCTTAAACTCGCCGGTTCTGGCGTTTACGTAACGCAGCTCATTCAACGGATTTATATCTTCCAGCATTTCCAAATCCAAAGTACGCTCTACAACCATGTTGAAGTAATCTTTTATGGCTTCCAGTTCGCTGCCTGTAACAGAATCTGAAATAACATCAGTAATGAGCTTTCCGGCAAGATCTGTCTCTGACAGCATTTCTTCGAGATAGCGCGAGTAGTGATCCTGAATGGTATAATTTTTATCAATGAAGAAAAGACCGATCTTCATGCTGTCTTTCATTACAGCTATTTCATCACGCTCGGCAAGATGCGTCATGTCATACATGCTGATAAGAGTTCCGCTTTCGCCGGGAAGGCTGTGCGAAACTGTCTTGAAGTATCGTTTTTGTCCGTTTAAGGCAAATTCCCAGTCCTCAGCGTAATTATCCTTCTCCTTGAGCATTTTCCCGGCGTGTATCTTAAGACCTTTTCCCGGGAAGAGGTCAATCAGCGGACGACCCTGAACAAGTGAAGGATCGTCAATATTACTCATTTGAGACAGGGTTTTACTGGCATATACAACCTGATTGCGTTCGTCAATCATGGCGACAAAATTTTCTGTGGTATCAAGAAGATCCCTGAATGAATTCTGATTTTCCAGAGCCTTATCAAGGGAAATAGTGGCGGATTTTGTAATGATCAGCATAAGTATGCTGCCAAAAATACAAAGACCCCAATTAACCAGCATTGCATAAAAAGGAACTCCGGCGCCGCCTACATGGGTTCCCTGAAGCACATAAATCCCAATAAACAGGTTATGGAAAAAAACAAAAACAACTGACCGGAAGAAGCCGGAATAAACACAGCTAATCGCGCAAAGCGAAAAACAAAACAAAAAGAAATGATTCGAATGCCAATTTTGCATCATCATCAGGACTGTAAGGTAGAAGAACAAGGCGACGGGGATGTTAAACGCAAGTTTATAATAATTAATGGAATTCCTGATAATGGCGATTACAACAATAAAACCAACAATAATGACAAGACCGGCAAAACTATAATTTATCGCCAAACCGGCAAGGAGCGCTTCGGCGATTAAAGAAAAACTCATGATAAAAAGCATTATTATTGCGGAAATATTTCCAATGCTTTGCAGTCTTGCTGTTTCAGTTTTCTTTTTTGCCATATATCAGACCTTCCTTAAACAGCCGTATTTGAAGGGTAGGATAAATTATTCGGCGTTACCAATTGTACCGCATGATGAACCAGATCTATTTCTATGCTGGTATCCTGAATAAACTCATTGTCCAATTGTATCCACATGTTTTTTTCGGATTTAATTGACACTTTTTTCCCGTGAACATAAATACCGTTTTTCGGTTTTTTCCCGCGGGAGTACTTCCTCAGCGACATCAGGGTATTCAGGGGATAAGACGCTCTAATAAGCGCAATATCAAGCAGCCCGTCATCGGGAGTCGCGTTTGAAACACCCGTTATTTTCCCTGCATAGTACGGACCGTTGGCAATATGGATAAGGCTGTAGCTGCCGCTATAATCACGGTCGTCAATGTTGATTATATAATCCTTCGCCGCGCTTTGTTTATTAAAAACAGTTATTATCCCGTTTAAAAAGGTAGAAATTTTTGAAAAAATTATAAAACTGCGCTTGTTTAATCTGGCTTTCATGTCTTTAACACGTTTTGCAATTGCCGAGTTCACCCCTATACAGCAGGAGTTCATCGCATAATTAACACCCCACTTGATCACGTCTGTCGGAATTGATGAGGATTTTACAAGAGAAGGTATATCAGTGAACAATTCCAGATTTTCTGTGCCAAAAATACTGAGAAAATCACTTGTACCTTCATGAGGGATAACAGCAAACTGCATATCCTGGAAGTGAGCGACGCCGTTAAGACAATCAAAGAGGATTTCATCTCCGCCGATTGCATAAATTCGCACAACATCGCCAGGTTTTGCCTTATCAGCTTCTTCCTGAATTAGCAAAATCGCATTCCGGCGGTAACGGGAAAATTGAATCGAAAAATCTGGTTTATCCTGTGTTCTGAAAAACTGTCCTATATTGTCAAGAATATTATCCATCTTCCACTGATGGTTAAAAAAAGCTTTAGGATCGAACACAAAGACATGTTTCATATGTTCTCCCGGGTTTATTTTTCATTTTCCAGATCAATAGCAACCATCAAATGAAAGATATCGTTTTCAAAAGCTTTATGCGGGATACAGAGGATTCTCGTTTGTTTGCTGGGCCATGCGATGGAATGTTCCTTTCCCTTGATAATTGTGGGAATGGATATGACAATCTTGTCTCCATTCGGTACTTTTGGCTTAATATTTCCTGCGATGATATTATTAATTTCGCCAATTGCGTCAACAACATCAGGATCAACTTCTGTGTGACCAGGTCCTGCAAGAACATCCGTCAGTTTGATTGCCAATTCCGCTTTCATGGAAACAATAACAGCCCCCTTTACAAGACCGGAGAGACCGATTACTGCGGAAATATCCCATTCAAAACCTTTTTCCGGATCCAGAAAGTGAGGATGCCGCGGAGCCACCTCAACGCCGACAAATTCCTTGAAAGTATTAACTGTCACTTCTACAAAGGGTTCAACATAATTTGTTAGTTCTACTGTCATACCTATATCCTAAATAAACGTAATTTAGCCAATTTCTGCTTGAAAAGATCAAGTTTGATAGGCTTTGTAATATAATCAGTGGCTCCATGTTTCAACGCTTCTATAACGTTAAATTTTGCAGCCTCGCTGGTTACCATGATTATTGGTAAATCCTTATATTGTTCCATAGCCCTGATTTGTTTGAGAAAATCAATCCCTGACAACCTCGGCATATTCCAGTCAAGTAAGATCAGATCCACGGTTTGCGTTTCCAACAAGGCAAGAGCTTCTTCACCGTCTTTCGCTTCAATGAAGTTACAGGCGGTTTCTACTCCCGAAAATACCCCTTTTACAGTATTTCTCATTATTCTGGAATCATCTACAATCATAATTGTGACACCGGCAGGCATAGTACCTCCTTTACGTAGTATTCCTTTTAATGATAATATACTTTTATCGTAAAAACAATTCAATTTGTTCACTTTTTTTAATTTTTTTCTTGCTGTGTTATTCAACTTCAATTCCCCACGAAATATTGCAAAGCCATTTTTCCGGAAAATCCGAAGATATTGTTTTTAAGGTCAATCTTCCCTGCTTGAAACGAATTGTTGAACTTAAAGAGATGTCCCATTTATCATTATTTTGTGCGTCAATTGTATAACCTGTTCCAAATTTAAATAGAAAAATTGACGGAGACATGGAAAAATCACACTTTGCTTCAGCAGAATTGAAATTCCATGTATTATCCGGTACAGGAAACGGTGATGGAATTCCTTCAGACGCTGAATTTAGCCTGATCGTACCGGAAAAATTTATCCCAAGAGGGGATTTAATGCCCATTTTACTCAAATTTAGAGACATTCCAACATATCCATTAAACTTGTCGCTTATTTTTTCTGGATTTTCCGCGTTTCTGTCAGCATTAAAAGAAATCCTGGTAAATCTAAAGATATTTTCATTAATAATTTTTTTGTTTACAGCAAAACGATAATAAAAACCTGTTGAACTCCGGTTTAAATACCCGCTTATCTCCCGGCTTTCCAGCACTGTATCAAACCGCAGAAGTAATGAATTTTTACCTTTCCATTCAATTTTCCCGGCGCTACGGAAACCTGCCCCATGACTAAGACCATCCCTGTAAACGAACCGCTCTCCTGCTGCATCCGCTGCAAGTGAAATCGAAAGCGGTCTATCCCTGCTCCAGAAAGGGATTAAAGGCATAAAAGTAAATCCCAGATTCCAATAAATACCCGTTCCCCATGCAAAAGTGTCAGAAAAAGCCCAATCAGCGCTTGCGGAAATAAACTGATTATGAAAAAGAAATCCAGCAGCGTAAAGCTTGAAATCCCTTTCCGGCAGAGGCGGGGGGAAATTAAACCATGAACTGCTTTTTACAGGAGGAAGAGTCGCTCCGGTATAGAAAGTTTCCAGAAAAATTCCGGTTTTATCAAGAAGAGTAATATTAAAACCGCCCGTAATTGCGCCTTTAAACTCAGGTATTTCTGTTTGTACGGCAATAAAACTCTTTAAATTTGCCTTAGACATAATATTTATTGCCGGACTGGACAAATACAGATATGCTTCATCGTTTTTTGTTGAGGAAGCGGCTGTTTTTAAATCGGCGATAAGAGGTTTGTGATTTTCCGCATAAGGAGGAGAGCGAATCCACGGGTTACGGATTCTGGCGGAAAGCCCCCATTCATCAAGAGTGCCTAATAAAAATCGTGAACCGGTCGGTTTATGGTACAACGCACCCTGATAATTGGTAATTTGTTTTTCAGGATCGCCCCAGAATTCATCAATATCAAAATTAAGTGGGCGTCTGTCCAGAATCTGTACTCTGAGGGCGAGCCCAAAGGGGTGGTAATTCAGCCTGAATTCATCCCGGTTATAAATAGTGCCGCCTGACAGAGTAACCCCTTCAAAAGAACCGCTGAAAAATAACCGCCAGTTGAAAGAGTCTGACCATGCGGGAAAAGTAGCAGTTTCCGCGAACAAAACAGTACAGAAAAGAAATCCAACAGCAAAAAAAGAAAAATATTTCATACCCTATATGGGTGTGAAAACGTCATTTTGCTTTACTTGATAGGAAAAAATTGTAATGAATAATTAACATATACCATATGTAGTGTCTTAAAAAATACCTCTATAATATAGCGTAGGGTGTTCATGGATTTATATTGGAAAAATAGATAGAATTATTATTTAGAGGAGATAAATGAAAAAAATACAGATATTAATTGGAGTTATCATCATATTATTTATTGCGGGATTTTCGGTTTCCTGTGATAAAAAAGGCAGCCCGAAATCAGTAATCAGGCAGTTTTATAAAGCCGTTGAATCGGGAAATAAAGAAGAATTTAAAAATTTGATGGTTCCCGGAGAAGACGAAGTAATGCTTATATTTGCGGATAAAGCAAAAGGCATGGTGGAAGCGAAAGGCGGCACAAGCGGAATAAAAAAAATTGAAGAAACCTTCGAAAACGACAAAGCCATCGTTAAGACCACCTTTAAGGACGGGACAACAGAAGAGCTTCATCTTTTGAATATTGACGGCGAATGGCGAATAACGCTGGAGAAATGAAAAAAGCGTATAATAGAATTTGTTATGCGCTGTCCGGTATTATTATTTTTATTGCAGCCATACTGATAATCAATTATAAACCCGTATCAGGCAATCAGGCATCTCGAGAGGAGGAGCCGGCTGCATTAATAAAAACTGACGTGCTTTACTCCGTTATTAGAGACGGGGACATTATCTGCCGTCTTGGAGACAGATTCTGGTCCGGCTTAATCAGGGATGTTTCCATAACAGACAAACGCTTTTCTCATATGGGGATAATCCGTATCAATGACAGTAGAATCACAGTAATAAACTCAGAAGGCGACACAGGTCATGGAAGAGATTTTGTAAATGAAGTTTCCATTGAGGAGTTTTTAAGACCTGCGGTAACTGCCGGAATATACAGAATAAACGCCTTTGACGGCGCCCTCCTTTCTGAACTTTCAATTGAATATCTGGGAATTCCTTTTGACTGGAAATTCGACATGTATGACGCATCCAAATTATACTGCACTGAATTATTATACGTTATCTGCAAACGAATAATGCCCGAACTGGAACTGGAAACAGCCTATATTAAAGAATTGAAAATGAACGCTGTCCCGCTTGAAGCGATTTCCAACTCAAGCAATTTCACTGAGATTTTCTTTGTATCAGCGGAAAATAAAAAGCTTACTTTAAAGTAAATTCAAGCGGAAGAATCGGCAATATCTGACCGTTCCTCTCCATCCTGTAGCGAATGTCAGCGTCAGGAAGAAGCAGCTCCGCAATAAAAGAAGCTGTATCCGCCGCCTCATTCCCGCGGTTTTTAAAAAGAACTGAAGCGAGGGGAATACGTTCCAGAATCCTGTCAAGAAATTTCGGTTCGGGATACACTCTGTAACTGATGCTTGTTTTTTCAGGAATTTCAGCTAATTGCCTAGCTGTATGAAGCGCGTCGGAAAAACTCCCGATACTGTCAATAAGACCGGCTTCAAGAGCTCTTGTTCCGGAAAGAATCCTGCCCTGGGCAAATGCCTCCACTTTATCCAATTCCATGTTTCTTCCGGCTGCCACTTTTTCGGTAAAAGAGCCGTAAAGATCAAGTATCAGCCCTTTGTATCTTTCTTCTTCAAGATCAGTCAGGTTTCTGTACGGAACAAGAATTCCGTTCATTAAATCCGAATGATCTCCGCGTCGGATGGTTTCAATATTCAAGCCGAGCTTGCTGTTAAGCCCATTATCATAAAACCAGCTGGCAATTACGCCGATAGAACCTGTTATCGTGTACGGCGTAGCCATAATATGGCTGGCATTCATTGACGCCCAATAGCCGCCGGATGCCGCCATCGAACCCATGCTCACCACGACAGGTTTTTTCTGTTTCGCATAACGCACAGTTTCGTCTAAATAATCGGCGGCTTCCGCACTTCCGCCCGGAGAATCCATTCTGATAACGATTGCTCTGACGCGCCTGTTGTCCGCCAGAGAACGGATTGTTTTGGAAAGCTCAAGCGCAGCCATTCCCCTTGTCATATCTGTCTGTCCGTATGCGTTAACGACCGCAATTATGGGAGGTCTTTTGAAAAGACCTCCGGCTTTTGGCGGAGTATAGATAATTTCCGATCCTGTAAGGCTTGATGACAAATCACCGTACAATGCATATTGAATTTTTTCCTCGCCTTCCATTTCCCTGACAGTTTCAAGAACCGCGTCTTTCCTGCCAACACTATCAACAAGTTTCCGGCTCAACGCGTTCTTCGCAGAGAAGAAAAATTCCCTGTTAAGAATTGTATTAAACTCATCGATTGTCCAGCCGCGCGCACCTGTCAATGTATTGCGCGTAAGGTTAAAAATATCATCCAGGTAATCATTGTACTGCCTGCGATCCGCTTCCGACATGGTATCTCTTGTATACATCTCCGCTGCGGACTTGTATTCAAGATAACGAAGTTCCCTGACGCCAATGCCGAGTTTATCAAGCGCTTGTTTCGCATAACCTCTGCCTGTTGAATAACCAAGGATATTTAAATTTCCAAGCTCATCCATCACAATCCTGTCCGCGATAGAAGCAAGGGTATAAACATCTAAATCCGCGTAGCAGATAAAAACACATATTTTTTTTCCGCTTGCCTTAAACTGCACAAGCGCTTTTCTCAGTTCCCATAAATACTCCCTGCCGCGGGAAATTGAGCCAATATTAAGAATTAATCCCTTGATTTTATTGTCGTTTGCCGCTTTTTCAATCACGTTTAATACTTCAAACTGCGGTTTTTGAATCGCAAAAATATTTCCGCCGCCGGGATTGTTCAGGTTCAGTTCCAGATAGTAACTTTGGGAAAAAAGCGGCAAAGAAACAAGACAGTAAACGCCAAACATCAGATATTTGCAGCTAACACTCATTTTTTCTTTCCTTTAGGTTTTGCTGATGGTTTCTTTACCTGTTTTGTTTTTGACGTTTTCGCAGCAGATTTTGCTTTTGCAACCGGTTTTGCTTTGACAGCAGGTTTGGCTTGGGTTGTGGTTTTTGTCTTTGCAGCCAGCTTAACTTTTGTAACCGGCTTGGTTTTCTGTTTTGCTACCGCGGTTTGTTGATCTTTGACCTTTGCTTTTACTGGCGGTGTTTTTTCTTTTGCTTTGGCAGCCGATTTCGTTTTTACTGCAGGTTTTTCATCCGCTTTAACTTTTTGTTTTTTTACGGTCTTTTCTGCGCTTTTCTTCACGGCGGCTGTATCAGGGTTTTTTACTTCGGGCTTTTTAACTGACTTCACAACTGTTCTCGCTGTTAAGTTATCTAGAAGTTTATCCAGACGATAACCGGATTTATCTTCGGCTTTTTTCAAAACAGCGTAGATTTTAACAATGCGATCGATACGTTCCTCAATGGACATTTCAACAGAATTTTCCACCATAAAGAAAAGTGAAGAATAGAACAGCGCGTCCTCAAAGCCTTCCTTGTTGAACCACAGTACGTCATCAAAAAGATTGATCCCCAAAATACGCCTGAAATCCTCATCAAGGTAGTTTTCTTCAATAACCAGAGCGGCAAAAGCAGACGCGTCAAATTTTATTTCTTTCTTCCAGAAAGGTTTAGTCCGGCCGGTTTTTCCCAGAATAACCCTTGTAATATCGGTAATTTTCCACGCCTCATACTCCGAAGCTCCAAACCGTAAAAAAACGTCCCTGAGCTTACGTCCCAGATCCCAATGGGTAAAGGCAAGGTTCGCCGCATGGCTCCCGCTTGCTTCCTTTCCGATTACATGGCGCAGCAGCGAAATCAATCCGTAACCAAGAATAATTGCGTTAAGAAGCTGCCCGTTGCTGATTCGACTGGAAATATCCTTAAAGAGCGGCTCCGAGGTTTTTTTAATAGCCGTGTTGATTTTTGCCAGCCTGTTAATAAAAGATTCAAACTCTTTAACTGTTTCTTCCGGGGCAACTGCCGAAAATTTGCAGATAACGCCGTCTTTGTCTTTCGCCGCCCACGGATCGTAAGAGCCGTCTGCGCCTCCGATAAAATGAACAGCGGTTTTTGCATATGTAACAACAAGCTCGTTAAAGGTTTCGGCGGCGGTCAGACTGCAAAGATTATCAATTAACTCAGGCTTGAAGAATTCCATGAACCGGTAGTAAAGCTCGCCGAGGAATATGTCTTTAATTGCGGCTAAAGGATCGGGAACTCCTCTTCCCTGCAGATCGTTATTAAGTCTCGCCCAGCGTCCTCTGGCATCATCCTCTGCCTCGTGAACATCAAGGAAAACTTGCGTTTCATAACCCTTCAATGCGACAAAGAATCCGTTTTCGCTGATTGCCTTTGATGAACGGATGAACCACAGGTTTGATTTTTGTTCGCGCAGTAATGTAAAATACTGGCTTTCCCCGTGGATCATAAGAGCTTCGCTTAAAGAATCCCTTCGCGTACCGCCACCTTCCTGAGGGACCGGCGGATCGCTTACTTTGATCCATCCGGCTGTTTCATAATATGAGTTATTGTAGAAGATAAGCGCTTTCTCTCCCCCGGCGCAGTTGGAATAAGCGAAAACATTTTCGTTTACAGAGCCGCCGTCGCAGTACAGATCATAAAGCCTGAAACTGCTGCTGCCTGAAAATAAATAACGTTTTTTCATAAGAGGAAAAATATCCCGCTCATGCCGGTCAACAAGATAGCCGTCAGGCTGTTCTTCCCGGTAAGCGCGGCGGTACTCCATCCCGTACTTTTCTTCGAATCCTTCAATCTGACCGTGCCCGAACATCGGTAAACCGGGCATTGTTACAAGCAGTGTACAAATACCGAAATACTTGTCGCCCTTGCCGAATTGCGCAACTGCGGTCTCTTCATCGGGGTTATTCATAAAATTGACAAAGCGTTTGAGAATTTCCGGATCAAACTCCATTGTGTTTTTAATGGTCGCGCGGTATTTGGAATTTTCCTCGTTTTTAAGCATATTCATAAAAGCCGAGTTGTAAACGCGGTGCATTCCCAAAGTGCGGACAAAGTAGCCTTCCATCATCCAGAAAGCTTCCGCCAGAAGCAAGGTGTTCGGTGCTTCAGCCGCGCAGCGGTCAACCACTTCGCGCCAGAATTCATTTGGAATACGATTATTGAATTCCTCTGTAGTGATAGAATGTTCAGCGCGGCTTGCAATCGCTCCGCCCGTCCCGGGCGCGGGGAACCAGAGCCGCTGGATATGCCTCTTTGCCAGAGTCATGGCGGCGTCAAAGCGCACGATGGAAAATTGGCGGCAAACTCCTACAATTGTGCGTATAACGGCTTCACGCGCCTCAGGATTTAGAAAGTCGATCTGCGCAGTATCGTTCCATGGCATCGATGTTCCGTCATTGCCGTGGTAAATAAAGCGTGCCTCTCCCGTACGATTATCGATTCTTTTAAAAACAACTGCAGCATCGCTGCGGGAAAAATAATGCTCTTCAATCTGGACAGTAATATCGTCACGACCTGAAAGGTTTCCGCAGTTGTAGTTATAAGTGGGAAACGGCGGATACGGCAGCTGCAGGAAACGATCAGGATGTTCGATCATCCAGCGGCTGTCAATGCCTGTGTGATTGGGAACCATATCAGAGCCGATCCGTATACCGCGTTTCATGCAGCGTTCGCGTAAATTGGAAAGAGCGCCCCAGCCGCCAAGTTCACCTGCTATGTCGTAATCATGCAGACTGTACGCGGATGCCGCCGCTTCGGGATTGCCTGTCCATTGTTTTATCGTCTTGCTTGCCTGGCTGCGCTCCCAAAGACCGATAAGCCAAAGCCCCGTAAATCCGCGGCTGGCAAGAATATCAAGCTCTTCGTCAGGGATTTGATCAAGGCGGTTGATTTCCCTGCCGTATTTCACAGAAAGCTGGAAAAGCCAGACAAGCGTGCTTTTTGCCATCAGTACGGTCTTTGGCATCCAGTCCTGATCAGGACTGAACCGCTCATATTCATCAAGACCGGCAAATGTAAGCACCTGACTTGGACCTGGTCCAAAGAAAGAAGGTTTTTCCTCTTCGTTTATGACATCAAGACCCATTAAAAGCCGCGCCATATATTTTGAAATGAGAAGTCCCCAATGGCGGCGCATATACTCAAGCTGACCAAGAAGGGAGTCCGGACAAGCAAGGGCAGGGGAGCGAAGAAAATCCCAAAGATTCATTCCGTCAGGACCGAAAGGCGGAAGCGTTTTAAAATGTTCTTTCAACTCTTCAATCGCATTCGGATAAATTGTATGTTTAGAAAGATCTTTATCATCAAATAAAAATTTAAACGGTTTAAACGCAGGATTAAGATTGGCAAGAGACAGAAGCAATGTTTCTTCGATGGAGAGTGAGCGGCAGCTTTCACCGTCCTCCATGCTTTTTAAATATGCTTCAACTTTTTTTTCACCGGCGTACACAGACCTTGGCGGGAACTGAAAGGAAAACGCCGCTAACAAACTGTCTGTTTGTTTTCCGCCGAGATTTGATTCCAGTCTGTTCAACGCGGTATCAAAAACATCACCCTGAACCTGCTCACGGTAAAGAGCGACAACAAAGTGCAGAATTTCATCAATTAAACCCATCGCATAAAGATGACCGGCTTTTATAAAACGCTCAGGATGAGCGGGGTCTTGTCTGGAATTGAATTTCGCGGCAAGCTCGCGGGTCTGCTTCATGTCAGCGAGAAAAACATTCCCTGTCAGTGAAAAAAGGCTGTCCTTTAGGTTATATTCCTTGCGGACATTTTGATCGATATGAAACTCCATGAGCGCTGTTCTTTGACAGGCAAAACCTTTTACTGATTGCATTTCCAGCTCAGTAAGTTTTATTTTAAATTTTTCCATGGAGGCTCCTTTCGGGTTTTTATTATACCCTAATTATAAAAAGGTGACAGTCATTTTATTAAGGTTGTTAAGGCGACTTTCACTTAAAAATGATTATAAATATTGACATTATCTAACCGGTCTATTAAACTAGTCTAAAAGGAGATGTACATGTTTGATCAGCAAATAGGGACATTTGAAGCAAAAACTCATTTTTCCCAGCTCATTGAAAAAGTTGAAGGAGGAGAGGATTTCATAATTACAAAAAGAGGGAAACCTGTTGCAAAACTTATTCCTTATGAAGAAAAAAAAATGACCCGAAAAGAAGCTATTGAAGCGCTAATAGAAATGAGAAAACTTTACAGAGGCGTACCAGGTGATTTTGATGTACGTGAAGCGATTGAAGACGGGAGGAAATGATGATTTATGTATATGACGCATCTTATGTAAGCGCATTAATTATACCGGATGAAAAAAATCCAATAATGGATAAATTCCATAGAGCAACAAGTGAAAATGATGAAATATACACTCCTCAGCTTTTGTGGTGTGAAATGGCAAATGTCATTAGGAATTTAATTAGACGCAGACGTTATGTATTTAAGGAGGTTGAACATTTTTTTCCAATGATTTCATTTATTAAACTTATTACTGATTTTTCAACAGGGATTAATTATTCAAAAAAAATTTGGGCTATTGCAAATAACTATAACCTCTCCGCTTACGACGCGGCATACCTTGAACTTGCTGAACGAAAAAACGCTGTCCTGTGTTCGCTGGATGAAAATTTAAACAAAGCCGCAAGACAGTATGGCGTTACAATTATCAATTAATGACTGTTATAAATGTGAGGTGAAAAAATGAGAAAAATAGTAATCATGTCGATTTTATTAGTTTTGCTTCTCTTTGGATGTAGTAAAGGCGGCGCCAACTTATCTCAGAGTTATGGCAGAGCAGAATTAATTAATGACAACCTTACATACGCAAAGGAAGCACTAACAGGAACAACCTCTAACATGTCATTCAGGACTGCATCAGATTTACATGACAGATTTCGGATTGAGGAAGAAGCCGGTGGATCAGAAGCAGCTAATTTAACTGACGCAGAAAGAAAACTGATAAAAAGAGCGAATGTCACAATAAGGACAGAAAACCTTGAAGCTGCAGATGCTTCTATTGCTTTTATGCTCCAGAAGTATGAAGCTTATGCAGCCTCAACAAACATCGAAGAAAACTCCCGTTATTACTCTCTTCGTGTTCCTGCAAAATACTATGATGTCTTCCTTGCCGATATGAATGGAGTAGGAAGATTGTTACAACGTTTTGAAAACACAGAAGACGTAACACTTCGCTACTACGATCTTGAAGGGCGGCTTGCCACAAAAAAAGAACTTCTTAAAACTTTCCAGGCATATCTAGGAAAAGCAAACAATATTGAGGAGATACTCGCAGTAGAAGCGAGGATAGCGGAACTTCAATACGATATTGAAGGGACAGGAATCCAACTGCGTAACCTCGGTAATCAAATTGATTACTCAACGATTGATCTCAGCCTTCTTGGCCCAATATCAGCAAATCCAGGACAAAGACTGACTCTTGGCGAACGTATCAAGCAATTATTCGGGGGTTTTGGCGATTTCCTTGCATCGACAGCAATAGCAATCATCGGCATTATTGTTTATGGAATCCCGGTTTTAATATTGCTGGTACTTCTCTATTGGCTGCTTTTTGGTAGAATTGGCTTATTAAAGAAGCTGTGGATTCTGGTAAAAAGCAAGAAATAAGAAGTAAGTAATTTGATGTGTTTCACGTGAAACATATTAAATTTTACACTCCCTTTCGTTGTTATGGAAAAAAGTTTCACGTGAAACTTTTTTCATATCTTTCAAGGAAAAAATGTAATGAACATTTTAAAAATAAGGCAATCTATTCTTTCTTTTGCAGAAACCTCTTTTTCTCGTTCTGGAGGACCGGGCGGTCAGAATGTTAATAAAGTAAATTCAAAAGTGACTTTAAAACTGCGACTTGAAGACATCGAAGGGCTTTTAGAACCGGAAATAGAAAGAATAAAAAACCTCCTTGTAAACCGAATTTCTAATGACGGAGAAATCGTAATTACCTCTGCTGAAGAACGTTCCCAGCGTATCAACTTGGAAAGAGCTTACCTCCGCATGGAGGCTTTGATTGTCGCTGCTGCAAGACTTCCAAAACGTCGCCGTCCCACAAAGCCAGGTAAAGCCGCTAAAGAAAAGCGATTAAAAATAAAAAAGCGGCAATCTCAGAAGAAAGCAGGAAGAGCGTTAAAGCCTGAGGTTGATTAAAAAAGTTTAAAACAACTGTCGATTTGAATTTACCATTACTGACACTTGACATGCAAATTTTTTAATTAGGCTGGTACGCCTTTTTTACCTTAAAATGATTTTTTTAAATCTCTTTCCTTTACTAAACTCGTTAAAAATGCTATGAAGCATAATATGGATAAACCCCTTGATTTGGTACAGGTAATAAACGAAAGAAAAAACAAACTCGCGGAAAAATTATCATCGCAGTATTCATTGAATTATATCTCGCTTGAAGAATATGAAAGGCTTGTTGAGTACAGCCAGAAAATTGAGACTTCAAAAGAACTAAACATTCTTGAAAAAATCGTCGCCGCTAATGGTCCTGCCGAAACACATTATGCACAAACCTCCCAGAAAAGATCAATTAAGGCGGAAAACGCCGAGAAGGATTTCTTTACCCTGCTTTCATCAAGAAAAACAACAGGACCGATATCAAGCGGAACGGTTGTCAATATACTTGGAGATCACAGAATATATCTGGATGAAGAAGATCTAGTTGACGAAGAAACATCAATTGATATATCTGTTTTACTGGGTTCGGTCACAATTCATGTTCAGGAAAGTGTCATCGTAGACTGTAAAGCGCTTCCAATTCTTGGCGAGGTTTCGGTAAAAAAAGGTATCTCGAACAACGGGTACGGTAAAAAATTAAAGATCAGAGGCTCTGTCATTCTTGGTGAATTAACAATCAAACCGAAATAAAAAGCTCATTACGGCTGTTCCAAAACTTCAGTTTATTGGAACAGCTTCTTTAGTATAAATGAAAAAGCTGGCTTTAGATTGCTTTTTCTTAAGCTTGTTATAAAACTAACCGCGTTTTATAACAAGCTCATTTTACAAAAATTAAAACTATCTCACTGCCACTGTCTATTTTTGAATAAAGCTCCAGTTTGTCATTTACTACATTCCACTTATATGAATTTTGCATATAGTTATAAAAATCGTGTTCTCTGAGGCTTTCAGGTTCCTGAATAGCCGCCATTAAGGTAGAACGCATTAAAGCAATTCTAATTGTATTTCCTTCCGAGAGCGTATAGGGGGCAGAATATGTGTTAGGAGCGCCTTTGCCGTGGAGAGTTCCGTCATTAAAACTTAAGGTGAAAGCGTCTCCAAAACCTTCGCGGTTGATGGAGTTTCGTGAATAAGCTGAGCGCCTGCCGTTGATAAGAACTTCGTCCAGTTTCCATTCGCTTCCTGTTACAGTATTAAAACTTGTTGTAGTAACTGGTGAAGAAGCCTGCGGAGCCGTATCGGCGGCAGAGGAGCTGGGAGGTTGTTCTGTCGTTTTACAACAGCACATAATAATTGTCACCGCCATAAATAAAAAAATTATTTTTTTCATTTTTATCCTCCATAACTGATTATTATAACCAGTAAAAGACATTTAAATTACATTAGTTTTACATATCTTCATCGATAAATGGTAGGGATTCCTGAGTTGAATTTTCAGATTTTACTTCGATTTCATCATTAATGATTGCTTCCGCCGAGTCTTCCTTGATAATACGATCAAGACCGATAACAAAATCAGGTTTATCAATGCTCAAAAGACGCACGCCCTGCGCAGAACGTCCCATAACGCGGATTTCCTTGACTTTTAACTTGATGGATTTCCCTTGGCTTGTTATGCACATAATATCGTCGTCATCAAGCACACTGACACAGCCGACAATTTCACCTGTCTTTTCGCTGACAGTGTAAATTCTCTGCCCGCCGGTTCCGCGCCCGTGCGACGAGAACTCGCTGAAATCGACACGCTTTCCAAAACCGTATTCTGAGAGAATGAGCATTTTCTCGACTTTAGACGCGGGCCGCTCTCCCTGGATGTCTACACGCATCAGGCCTGTCAGCTCATCGCCATTTGAAAGCTTCATGCCGGAAATTCCTCGCGAGGAGCGTCCCATTGCGCGGACATGCTCTTCGTGGGTACGCAGCGCTTGTCCCCTGCGGGAGATAAGCACAACCTCGTCATTTCCCTTTGTCAGAAGAGCGCTGACAAGTTTGTCGCCTTCATCGAGATTTATCGCCACAATTCCCCTTGTTTTCGCGTTGGCGAACTCACTTGTCTTTACTTTCTTGACAACGGCGCGGGCGGTTCCCATGAACAAATATTCGCTGTCGCTGAAGTCTTTAAGCGAAACAATCGCGGTTATGTCTTCGTTAGGCGATACTGTAAGCAGGCTCTTGATGTGCGAACCCTTGCTTGTGCGGCTGCCTTCCGGCAGTTCATGGACTTTCATCCAGTACGCCTTGCCCGCGCTGGAAATGAACATTATATATTCATGGGTTGAAGCGACAAAAATCTGATCGACAAAATCATCTTCGGCAAGTTTCGCGCTCTGCATTCCCTTGCCACCCCTTCCCTGATTGCGGTACGATGAAACCGGAACGCGTTTCACATAACCAAGGTTGGAAATTAATATCATCATTTCTTCTTTTTTAATTAAATCTTCTATGTTGATATTTTCTACTTCTCCCGCAACAATTTCCGTGCGCCTCTTGTCGCCGAATTTTTCCGATATTTCCTTTGTCTCATCCTTGATAACGCCGCGAAGTTTTTTTTCATCCGCCAAAAGCGATTTATAATAGGCTATCATCACTTTTAACTCTTCAAGTTCTTTCTGTATTTTTTCAATTTCAAGGCTTGTCAGGCGGCCAAGTCGCATTTCCACAATCGCTTCTGACTGCGTTTCGGAAAGTTTAAAACGCTCCTGCAGTTTAAACCGCGCAGTTGCTACGTCGCGGCTTGCCTTGATGATTGCGACAACTTCATCTATGTTTGCAAGAGCGATTATGAGCCCTTCCAGGATGTGGGCGCGTTCTTCCGCCTTGCGTAGATCGAATTTGGTGCGGCGCGTCACAACATCGACACGATGCTCGACAAAATAATGAACCAACTCGCCCAAAGTGAGCAGTTTTGGTTTTCCGCCTACAAGGGCAAGATTGATGATTCCAAATGATGTTTGAAGCTGGGTATTCGAGAAAAGCTGGTTTAAAATGACTTTTACAATCGCGCCTTTTTTTAACTCGATAACGATACGGATACCGTCACGGTCAGATTCGTCATTCGCATTCGAAATGCCGTCGATTACCTTGTCTCGCATTAACTGGCCGATTTTTTCAAGGAGAAGGGCTTTGTTTACATTGTAAGGGATCTCTGTAAAAATGATTTTTTCCTTACCCTGCTTAGTTGTTTCTATGTTGAATTTACCCCGGATAAGGAGCTTACCCCTGCCTGTCCTGTACGCTTCCTTTATGCCCCGGCGGCCGAAAATCACTCCGCCCGTGGGGAAATCGGGACCCTGTACAAAACGCATTAAATCATCGTTGGAAAGAGTGGGATTATCGATATAGGTGCAAATAACATTGCAAATTTCTGTCAGGTTATGAGGCGCCATATTTGTAGCCATGCCGACAGCGATCCCGCTTGAACCGTTTATTAAAAGGTTAGGAATGGCGGATGGAAGCACTGACGGTTCAATTTCCGACTCGTCAAAATTGGGAACAAAGTCCACAGTCTCCTTGTGGAGATCGCGAAGCATTTCATCGCCGATTTTAGAAATTTTTGCCTCGGTGTAACGCATGGCGGCCGGTGGATCATCGTCTATTGAGCCGAAATTTCCCTGCCCGTGAACAATCGGGTAACGGAGAGAAAAGTCCTGCGCCATGCGCACAAGAGCGTCATACAGTGACAAGTCGCCATGAGGATGGTACTTACCCATTGTATCGCCGACAATGCGGGCGCTCTTCTTTGTCGCAGCTCCCGGACGCAGACCAAGCTCGTCCATTGAGTAGAGAAGCCGTCTGTGCACAGGTTTAAGCCCGTCGCGCACATCGGGAAGAGCGCGGCTTACAATGACAGACATGGCGTAATTGAGATAATCTGTTTTTACTTCATCTTCTATCGCAATGGGAATTACTTTTCCGGCAGGCAAACTATCAGCTAATTCATCCATTGTGTCGGTTTTTGCCACTCTCTCTATCCTAAAATTGAGCTAAATTGAAAAATTTTGGCTTTTTCAAAATATCAGTTTATGAAAAATGCTTCATTCCGCGTACAGCTTATCATTTTGATAAAAAATAGTCGAGGGGCAGAAATTGTCCTTACTTTTTCTTTCTCCTGTCCACAGTTTCCCCGAGGTTTTTTAATATTTTTTTAAAATCATCGTCTTTAATCGTATCTATTCCTTTTACGGTATGTTCAGCGGCAAGTTTTTCATCTTCATTCTCTTTATTTTCTGCTTTGTGATTCGAAGTTTCAATGTTTCTTTGCTTTATATCCTGTGAAATAACCTCTTTATTATATTTACCAAGTATGAGCGAAATGCCGCAAATATCCAGCTCCGGAAAACGTTTACGGTAATCGCTTAACAGTCTGCTCTGCTTTGTCTGCAGTATCTGTTTCCAGCCGGGGTGATCCATTTCAACTAACAGTATTCCCTTGTCCAGGTCTTTAATGCGGGAGTGAGCGGCAGCGGAGGCTATTCCGTTTTTTTCCGTTACATCAGTCCACGAATCAAAAAGTTTTGAGTAACCCTGCGCTTTTTCTACAAATCCTTCGTCAAAAAGAGCGGAAAGAATTTCACCCGCGGTTTTCACTGCGAAACACAGCCTCCGTCCACATTATACACAAGCGTATCTTCTTTACGGTAACGCTGGTAGGGTTCTTCCGGAAGGAAAGTGTAAAACGCCTGATCATAGAAAGGCAGAACTGTTAAAAATCTGCGGCGTTTTTCGCCGTCCATTTCAAGGAGAACATCATCCAGCAGCAGGACAGGATTCCTGAAGGTCATTTGCGAATAACGGCGCGCCTGGGCTGTACGCAGAAGCAGCGCCAAAAGTCTGCGCTGCCCTGTAGAGGCGTTTCCCGCGAATTCAATGCCGTTATGTGCAAATAGATAGCGGTCGCGGTGAGGTCCGGAAAGGGAAATCCCTGCCGCCAGGTCTTTGTTTCTGTCATTCTTCCGGAAGGAAATATACTGCACTGTAATGCCGCTAATGCCTGACACTTCTTCATAAAGCGGTCCGAAAATACCGGAAAACTGTTCCGCGGCGGTTTCACGCTTTTCCATCAGCTTTTGACCGTACATGGCAAATTGGGGGTCAAGAGCGTCAAGAACCTTCTCTGCGGAGGTTTTATCATGGTTTTGGGAATATTCCCTGAGTACGGTATTACGTGTCTTTAAAACCCTGCGGAAACGGCGCAAATCTTCAAGGTAGACTGGATCATAAAGACTCAAGGTTTGATCAAAAAACCATCTTCTCCGTTCGGGGCTTCCGCTCACAAATTCCATATCTTCGTGGCAAAAAACGATACACGGCGCGATCGAAAGAAGTTCTTTGCGGTCTTCAGTATGTTTTCTGTTGATGAAGATCGATTTTTTTCCTTTTTCATATTTAACGAGTATTTCATCATTTACAGACTGGGATATTTTAACAGCGGCGGAAAAATCCTTTTCACCCCCTGAAGAAGCGTTACGCGCCATTTCGCTGTCCCGGACAGAGCGGAAGGAAGAGGCGTATGCGCAAAAATAAAGCGCTTCCAGAAAATTGGTTTTTCCCTGTCCGTTTTCACCGATTAAAAAAACATCCTTCGCTTCTGTGAACGTTTCCGCATCGCGAAGGTTGCGGAAAGCGGATGTACGAAGTGAAGAGAAAAGCATTATTTTAAGACTGCATTGGCATTACAATATGGAAAAAGTCTTTTGCCGGAACAGGCTCAATGGTGATGGCTTTCATAACGTTGGTAAAACGCATTTTAATCTCGTCTTCTGTCATTACTTTGAAAGGATCTTCCAGATAGCGGTAATTAAGGGCGATTGTCATTTCTTCGCCGTCATACTTGCATGGGATTTCATCTTCAACTGTTCCAATTTCGCTTTCTTCCGAATAAACAGACATTTTACCAGGCGATATTCCAAGAAATATTCTGTGTGATTTTTTCTCTACCATGAAGGAAACGCGCTTAAGAACATTGAGCATTTCATCGCGTCTTACAGAAAGTGAAAAACTCTGACTTTCAGGTATTACTTTTTTGTAATTCGGAAAATTTCCCTCAATAAGAACAGATGAAAATTTATATGAAGCGAAATTTATAAATATCATTTTATCATTAACAGAAATACTTATAAGACCTTCATCTCCCGATCTTTTTAAAATAGTGGTGAGAATTTTAGGAGGAATTATAATGCCTGAAAAATCATTAATGTTTTTTTCTGCGTTTTTATCAATAAAAGCAAGACGTCTGCCGTCTGTTGCAACCATACATATTTTATCATCGTTTTTTTCCATGTATACGCCGTTCATAAAATAACGGCTTTCATCATCTGAAACAGCCAACACGGTTTGTTGTATCATTTCTTTAAAATCCTTTATAGGCATTTCAAAAAATGAAGAACTTGAAACAGGAAATTCAGGAAATTTCTCTGAAGCCATGCTTTTTAATTTGTATTCAGGTTTTTTCAATTTAATTGGTTTAATAACCGCTGTATTATCATTTTGTGAAAATTCAATATCATCATAAGGAAAAGTGCTTACAATTCCAAAAAATTTATCTCCGTAAACTGTAGCCGCTCCGCTTTCAATGACATTAACAGGAACTTCAGTCTGAAAATTGACTTTCATATCTTTAGCTTTAATAATCAAACTATCTTTGCCTGTTTCAAGGTAAATATTTGATAAAATCATTATGGCGTTTTTTGATGATATAATTTCCTGAGCAATGGATATTTCCTTTAAAAGAGCTTCTTTACTGCATGTAAATTTCATTTATATGTTCTCCTATAATATATTATTTAAATTTATATATAATAACAGTAATAATAAGCAGCCGGATATGTGTAAAACACACTTAATTCCATATCCCTTATATACTTGCTATTCTTATAAATTATGGAAAATTGCAATGTTTTTTCCACAATTTTCACAGATTGTTTGGAAAATCATTTTTTTTCACATTATAGTAACACCTTTTTCAATGTTTTGCACTGAATTCTTTTATTGAACGTATTATACTGTCTATTGTTGATTCTAAAGTTGAATCTATAATCAATTTTTCTTTTATTTTATTAATTGAATGCATTACTGTAGTATGATCTTTGCCTCCAAAATCCTGACCAATTTCGGTAGTTGAATATTCTGTCATTTCCCTGGCAATATACATGGCAAGCTGACGGGCAAAAACAATATTTTGAGATCTTTTTTTCCCTTTTAAATCGTTTGGAGTAAGTCCAAAATACTCCGCAGTTACCCTTATTATATTGTCCATGGATAAATTTGCCTGTCTTGGAGCATTAAAAACATTTTTTAAACGCTGTTGGGCGGTTTCCAAAGTTATAGGCACTCCCATAAGCTCAGTGTAGGCTATAAGCGTATTTAATGCGGAAAGAAGATCCCGGACATTGGAAGATATTTTTTCGCTTATCAGGGCAATTACTTCGTTTGGAATATCAGCTCTTTTATTTTCCACTGTAGACCTTAAAATTGCGCAGCGTTCCTCAAATTCCGGCGGATGTAAATCGACAATTAAACCAAGCCCAAAGCGTGAAATTATTCTGTCAGAAAAATCCTTTAACTCGGTTACAGGTCTGTCACAGGTAAAAACCAGCTGCTTTTTAGAGTCATATAAAGCGTTGAAAGTATGAAATAATTCCTCTTGAATTCTGTCTTTTTTCTGGAAAAATTGAATATCGTCAATCAAAAGGACATCAGTATAACGAAATTTATTTTTAAACAGGTTCATTTTTCCGTCCTGGATTGCCTGAACATATTCGTTTAAAAAATTTTCTGATGTGGTATAAAGGACTTTTTTATCTGAGTTTTCATATATGTAATTTCCAATTGCCTGCATCAAGTGGGTTTTTCCTAACCCAACATCGCTGAAAATTAAAAAAGGATTATAGGACTTTCCGGGATTCCTGCTGATGGCAATCGCGGCGTTTGCGGCAAGACCGTTATTATCTCCGATAATATACCTGTCAAACGTAAAATTTATCTGCATTTGAGAATGTTTTTCGCGTTTTTCCTTTATTTTTAGCGTTTTTTCCTCTGTAATGTTTGCCGTTTCGCTGTTTTTTGGCTGAGATTGTGTTTCAGATTGATTTTTTCTTGCAGCTTTACCAATTATTTCCATTTCAAAAGCAATTTCCGTGCCTGAAACATCTTTTAACTTGTTATTTATAATACTGATATAACGGGATTTAATCTTATCACGGTGAAAAGCGGAAGGAACTCCTATAATAATACTGTTTTCACCAGTGCGTATATATTTCATATCCGAAAACCAGCCGCTGAACTCCTCCTCCCCCAGGATGTTCCGCAACTGGATTAAGGTTTCATTCCAGAAACCTTCGCAATCCATATCAGCCATTTTAGCCCTTCAACTTCAAATTAATAGTAAAAAAAATTCTGTTAACCGTCAGACATTTTTTGGTTTAAAATCTAAAAAACTGTACAATATTAATAAACCATGTAAAAACCAAGTTTTCCACGAGTTTTATCAACATATTATCCACAAGCACAATATTTTTCAATAGATTTTTTGATAAAATTTTAGTGTTTTTTTTCTTAATACTTGAATAGTATAATAATACTAAATCCTTACAGGATAAGGAATTAGCAGTTTTATAATATACAATTACAGGAAACCCTTTTCTTTACTCCTTTTTTTTTATTTTTAATTAATTTTATCCATAATTTATCCACAAGTTTTACACTATTTATATTTTAGTGTAAGGAACTATTGCAAACAGGAAAGCATTATAAACACAGTTCAATATTTTTTTCAAGATCAAATTTATTTTTTTTTGGCAAATCCGGGGTAGTTGTTCCAAAAACTGAAGTTTTGGAACAGCCTCAATTTATAATGAGTTTTTTACATGAAATCCATGTTTTTATGTTTATCCATTATCTTTACCCTTCATTCCATAATCGGTATACTTGCAAAATGAGTTCAGAAAACAACTACTCAGCGCAAAATATCACCGTTTTAAAAGGTCTTGAAGCGGTCAGAAAACGCCCGGGTATGTATATTGGAACTACCGGCATTGACGGTCTTCATCATTTGGTTTTTGAAGTAGTTGATAATTCTGTTGATGAAGCAATGCAGGGCTTCTGTACAAATATTCTTGTTGTTCTGGAAGGTAACGATGTTGTCAGGGTTGAGGATAACGGTCGCGGTATTCCTGTCGATATTCATCCCACAGAGCATGTAAGCGCCCTGGAGCTTGTCATGACGAGGCTTCACGCTGGCGGAAAGTTTGACAAGAAGTCTTACAAGGTCTCAGGCGGTCTTCACGGTGTCGGCGTTTCTGTTGTGAACGCCCTTGCCGAGTGGTGCGAGGCTTATGTCCACCTGGACGGCAGGGTTTACACGCAGCGTTATAAAACCGGCATTGCAGAAGGTCCGGCCAGGGAAATCGAGCCGAAGGGTCTTCCCTACGCTTACTCCCCCGATCGCGGCGGTACTGTAATCCGCTGGAAAGCGGACACAACAGTCTTTGAGACTACCACCCATAATTTTGACGCGCTCTCCAACCGCCTGCGAGAGCTTGCCTTCCTCAACAAAGGACTGAAAATCACTATCCGCGACGAGCGTCTTTCCGTCCCCAAAGTCCACGATTTTATGTTTGAAGGCGGGGTGAAAAGTTTTGTCCAATACCTGAACGAAAATAAAACCGTACTGTACAAGGAGCCGGTTTACCTTGAGGGCAGCCGTGAAGACGGGACAGGCGGCGAGATCGAGATTGAATGTGCTATCCAGTACAATGACGGCTTTAACGAGATAATGTTCTCGTTTGTCAACGACATTAACACCCGCGAAGGCGGAACCCACCTTGTCGGGTTTAAATCCGCGCTGACCCGCACTTTGAATGAGTTTTTGAAAAAGTCCAAACACGCAAAAAAAATTGACGAATCGCTTTCAGGAGACGATGTGCGCGAAGGACTGACCGCTGTACTTTCGGTTAAAGTGCCAAATCCGCAGTTTGAAGGACAAACCAAGGGAAAGCTCGGCAACTCGGAAGTAAAGGGTATTATCGAATCTTTTATAAATGAGCAGATGGAACTTTATTTTGACAAGCATCCTGATGTCATTAATAACATACTTGAAAAATCAGTGTTAGCTGCAAAAGCGCGCATCGCAGCACGCCAGGCACGGGACGCGACGCGCCGCAAGAACGCGATGGACTCCGCCGGTCTTCCGGGAAAACTTGCTGATTGTTCGGAAAAAGACCCTGTAAAGTGCGAGCTCTTCATTGTTGAGGGCGACTCCGCAGGCGGCTCCGCCAAGGGAGGACGCGACCGCCGAACGCAGGCTATCCTGCCGCTTTGGGGAAAGATGCTGAACGTAGAAAAGCAGCGCATTGAGAAAGTCATCACCAATGAAAAACTGCAGCCGATTATCGCAAGCATAGGAGCCGGCTGCGGAAATGAATTTGACGTTTCCAAAATCCGTTATCATAAAATTATAATCATGGCTGATGCCGATGTTGACGGCTCTCACATCCGCACATTGCTTTTAACGTTCTTTTACCGTTATATGACGCCTCTTATTGAGAAAGGTCATGTCTATCTTGCCATGCCGCCGCTTTATAAAGTCTCTTACGACAGAAAGAACTTTTATGCATACGACGACGCGGAAAAAGACCGTCTTCTCTCCGAGTCCGGAAAAGACGCGGAAAAAGTCGCTGTCCAGCGCTACAAGGGGTTAGGTGAAATGAACCCCGATCAGTTATGCGACACCACAATGGATCCGGGCAAACGCAACATCATTCAGGTTCAGCTTGAGGACACCGTTGAAGCGGAGCGCATTTTTACCACATTGATGGGTGAAGTTGTTCAGCCAAGGCGGGAGTTCATTGAAGAAAACGCGCTTTTAGTCCGGAATTTGGACGTTTAACGGCTGTCAGAAAGATTTTTTATTTGTTTAAATTCGTGATAGACTTGGCTATCCGGAAAATTAATAAAAGGAGTTAGCGATGAGCAGCAACAAGGAATTAAGAGCGCTTTCAAGATCGCAGTTGAAGGGCAGCTGGCTTATAGCGGTCGGCGTATTTTTGATCTATTTTATCCTTATCGGCGCTTCCGGCATGGTTGTGATTGGTCCTCTTATTTTGGGAGGTCCGTTATTTCTTGGTCTTGTGATTTTCCTGTTAAATAAAGTCCGCGGAGGACCTGCCGCAATTGAAAATTTGTTTGACGGTTTTCAGCGTTTCGTTCCCGCTTTAATTCTATATTTGCTTCAGACAATTTATATATTTTTATGGTCGTTATTACTGATAGTTCCCGGCATTATTAAATGTCTTGGTTATTCGATGGCGTTTTTTATTCTGCGTGATAATCCGGAAATAAACGCGATGGACGCATTAAAACAAAGCATTGCAATGATGAAAGGATACAAATGGAAATTATTCTGTTTATGCCTAAGTTTTATCGGCTGGATGATTCTCTGCGTTTTTACTTTTGGAATTGGTTTGCTTTGGCTTTGTCCTTATGTGTACTTAAGTCTTGCAAATTTTTATGAAGATTTGAAAAAGAATCAATAAATAAAATTTGAAAATGGGTTGAGTTTTTCCCAAAATTCGGGTAGTTTTGGAAAAGCCGCTGTTGACAAAATATGACTTCCGGGGGATAATGCTTCTGTGGAGTATGTTCTCCACTTAACGATCGCCTTGATGAAGTAGGGCGGTTTTTATATACAAGGGGCGGTAAGCCCCTTTTTTATTTATGCGTTGTAAAAGGAGGCTTGCTTTGAACAAAGCGCCAGTATGCCCAAAATGTAGTTCATCGGATTTTACCTGCTCGCCGGTTAAAATGCCAAACAGCGATATCTGGAATCCGGTCGTCTGCAGTTCCTGCGGCACCATTGTAGGACAAATGCCAAGTTTTGACGACTACTACGCAATCAAACAACTCGGCGAAATATCAACCATCCTGGAACGCCTGGATAACATTCAAACACTGTTATACGACGGGACGAAAGGGCAGAGTTAAAGAATTGACAAGATAATATCAATATTTGGCAGTTACATTTTTTAAATTATTTTTTCTCAAATACAATTGACCCGTGTTTTTTAGTAGAATTTTGTTATGTTAAATTCCTGCTATAACAACTTGAGGCATAAATGGCAAAAGCAAAATCAGGAACAAAAAAGAAAAAACAGTAACCCTCGAAACAATCATGTGGAACTGCAGAGTTGCTCTGCGGAATAAATGCAGCAAGTCCGCCAACAGAGACGCTGTTTTAGCGTTTGTTTTTCTGAAATTTGCAGGAGATAAGTTTGAAAACCGCAGGCAAGAGATAATTAAAGAAAACGGCGATAATAAAATATTTCTGGAAAAAGTTGTGTTTTATCAGGCAAAAAATGTTTTTTACTTGAGTAAAACTTCACGTTGGACGTATATCGTTATGAACGCAAGCCGTGATGACATTGCCATTCTGCTTGATCAAGTGCTTGCTGATATTGAAGAAAAGAACAGTTCACTTAAAGGCGCGCTGCCTCTGCGTTTTTTCTCGAGCCTTGGCGTTAATAAAAATGATATAAAAGCGTTGATTGACGAAATAAATAAAATATCTGAACAGCGTTTTAATGAAAAAGATTTAATCGGCAGAGTGTATGAATACTTCCTGCAAAATTTCGCCATTGACGAAGCGCAGGAAAAAGGCGAGTTCTACACGCCAAAATTTATCGTCGATTGAATTACGGAATTGTATAGAACCTTATAATGGAAAGATTTACGATCCTTGCTGCGGCTCCGGTGGAATGTTTGTTCGGTCAATCAATTTTGTAGACAACCATAAGGGCAATCATAAAAATATTTCCGTTTACGGGCAGGAGTCCAATCCCGATACTTATCGGCTTGCACGAATGAATCTCGCAATTCGAGGCATCGCCCGCAACCATGACGGGAAAGCCGATTCCTCTTTTACCGCCGATCAGCATAAGGATTTGCAGGTAAAATACATCATGGCAAATCCGACTTTTAACCTGAAAAACCGGCGTTCTCCTGATGAAAAAAAAGAAAGATTGTCGTTCCACTGGCACAACAATTGATTTAGAACAGAAAGGAAAAAATTATGCTGATTAATGATGAAGATATCTGGTTGACTCAGAAAATGATGTCGGTACTTTATGATATAAGTATAGCTGCTATCAATCAGTATATTAAGAAGATATATGATGACAATGTACTTGAGAGTAAGGAAACTATTAAGAAATACTTAATAGTTCAAACTGAAGGAAACAGGCAAATTTCTCGTTAAATTGACCACTACAACCTTCAAATGATAATCGCTGTGGGCTTCAAGGTAAATAAAGAAAGAGCAGTACAATTTCGTAAATGGGCAAATAAAATCGTTAAGGATTACACTATCCAAGGCTGGGTAATGGACGAGGAACGCCTTAAACATGGCGGAACGATTTTAACCGAAGATTATTTTGAGAAACAGTTAGAAAAAATTCGTGAGATACGTTTATCTGAGCGGCGGTTTTATCAAAAAATAACAGACATTTGCGCAACCTCTCTTGATTATGATAAAACTGCAAAGACAACCAGAGAATTTTTTGCCAGAGTGCAAAATAAGCTGTATTTTGCGGTTCACTGTAGTTCTGCCGCCGAGGTTATTTACAGCGAGCCAATGCAGAGCGTGAAGATATGGGCTTAACAACATGGGATGAAGCGCCTGACGGCAAAATAAAACGTAGTGATGTAATTTGAGAAGTACCGTATTATTCAGGATAAATTGTTTGAAAGCGATTACGATAGGTTTGTTGCTGGATTAAAAAGACTGGAAAAAAAACTACAAAATAGTTGTATAATAGACCAACAAGTGTCAGATATTATCTTGATTAGTACATTATTTTTTACCGCTCAACCCAGTACAGCACTTCCGCGCCATACCTGCCTTTGTAAATCAAGTTATTTTCAATTCTGCCGAAAACTTCGGTTCCGTATCTGCCGACGTGGATTAAATGATTTTCGATGCGGTAGGCGACTACAGCGCCATATCTGCCTTCGTAAATGTATGTAGCATTGTTCTCTGCGAGGATGCCGCAGGAAGGAAATAGAGAAGTTAGGAAAAAAGCTAATAGAAGCTTCTTCATGGTTTTTCTTTTTTGTTTTGTAACACTTTATTCAGATTGTTTAAAACTAATTACTTCTATTCCCAAATTGCATACAAATGAATAAAATAGCTATCGGTTATCGCTAATTCATCTCCGGGGTTGTATGAATCGCCTGTATCTTTCCAATGAGTATTCCAATGTTTAAAAGTATAACCGGATTTTTCAAAAGTATTTGTTAGTATTTTAGCTTTGGAACCAGGAGCGTAATTATTAGTATCAAGCGGACGATTTTCGCTTGTCCCTCCATTACCATCGTAAATGATTCTGCATTGTTTTGTTATTTCTGTTTTGCATTCGGTAAAAAATAACCCTAGTATGAAAATAGTTAACAAGACAGGCATTTTTCGCATAATAAACCTCTTTTATTAATGTTAGTTCTTTTATACAACCGTTATGTAATACTCGTCAAGTAATATGTTTAAAATTTGAAACAACTCAATCTGTTTTATTTCCATTTGAGGCGCTTTTATCCCTTTTGATTCTTTAAAGTTTATATGCTATAGTATCACTGTCTTGAAAAACATATTTGGTAAACAAATTGAATTACTCGCTCCTGCAGGAAATATTTCACGATTGAAAACCGCCTTTTATTTCGGGGCGGATGCAGTCTACTTGGGCGGGAAAGAATACGGGCTGCGGGCAAAAAGCGGTAATTTTTCCAATGAAGAAATAATTGAAGTTGTCAGATATTCACATGAGCTGGGTAAAAAAATATATGTTACAGTGAATATTTTCGCCAAAAATGATGATATCGGCAAAATAGAAAAATTTGCGGAGTTTTTGGAAAATGCCTGTGTAGACGCCGTTATTATTTCCGATCTTGGGGTTTTGAAAATATTTAAGACACTGACAAATCTGGAAATCCATATATCTACCCAGGCGAATGTTTGTAACGTAAAAGCCGCAGCGCAGTATGTTGAATTAGGTGCAAAACGTATAATTCTTGCAAGAGAGCTGTTTATTGAAGATATTGGTGAAATTTGCAAATGTCTGGAAGGCAGAGCAGATATAGAAATTTTTGTTCACGGAGCGATGTGTATTTCATATTCAGGGCGATGTTTAATGTCGAAGTATTTAACGGGAAGGGATGCCAACAGAGGCGACTGCGCGCATCCATGCCGTTATAAATATGCTCTGCAGGAAGAGATGCGACCAGGAGAGTATTTCCCGATCGAGGAAGATTCAAACGGTACATATATTATGAACAGCCGCGATTTGTGTTTGATTAATAAATTGAACGAATTGGCTGGAGCCGGCATCGCGAGTTTTAAAATTGAAGGCAGGATGAAAAACGAATATTATGTCGGCGGCGTTGTAAATACATACAAGCGCGTCATGAATGGAGAGAGTTTTGATTATATGGCTGAGTTGGAAAAACTGCCTCACCGCCTGTTTACGGAAGGTTTTACTTTTAATGATAAAAATAAGGAATTTGAAAAGTCTTCGGCGATTGTTTTGAATTATCAGATTGTTGCGGTAGTAATGGAAAATAACCATATCAGAATTAAAAATAAAATAATAAAAGGAGATGAAATAGAAATTTTATCTCCTTCCTCCAGTAATGGAAAAACATTTGTATTTAACGGCGATACTGTAACTGTTCCCGAGCAGATTGTCTTTATTGACTGTCCATACAAATTGGAACCTTTCGATATACTAAGTAAAAAAATACACAGGTAACTTCGTTGTATAGCGCACAGGCGGTTTGTGTTTTTAAAATTTCTGTCTCAACTTTTTTACTCAAACACAATTTTATCCAGCTTTTTGTTTTCTTCTTCCAGTAATTTAATGCTGATATTTTGTTTTTTTATTTCCAGCTCCAAAATCTCTTTTTGAAGTTCCAGTTCCCTTATTTTATTATTTTGAGTTTTTTGTTTAAATGAAAGAATAATAGCAATAATTGGTATAGACAGCGCAAATATTGGAATAATTAACGGTAAATATGCCATGTTCAGTTTTACCCCCTTTAGTATATCTGAATTATCAGTTTTCTTTAATATGCCATGTTTGTCAAGTAATCGGATATAGCGAATTGAGTTAAAACAATTCCATTTGCATGTTTTCTTTTCCTTCGAAAGTACGCATATATTCAAACAAATTATCTGCTCCAAAAATAATATTATGTTTTTTGCAAGTTTCGCGTAACAGTTTCATGAGTTTGTTGTTATTATCGCTTGTTATTTCATATTTATTGCCGTATTTTCTATGATAGACATCCTTTAAACCGGGGAAATGTTTATCAAGTTTTTGGTAAAAATAATCGCGGCTGCCTTCCCTTAAAGTCATGCCAATTCCCCAGATGATAATTCCGTAAACGCCGGCATCAATACAATAATCCAAAAGACCGAGAAGGTTTTCTTCAGTATCGTTTATAAACGGGAGAAAAGGGCAGAGCCACACGATTGTCTGAATACCGTTATTTTGCATGACTTTCAGCATTTCATAGCGGCGTTTTGTGCCGCAGACATTCGGCTCTATTATTCTGCAAAGGTCTTCGTTAAAAGCGGTAAGCGTTGTCTGGACAATGCACTTTGCCTTTTTATTAATACTGATCAATATGTCAAGATCGCGGAGTATTAAATCTGATTTTGTTTGAATCGCCACACCGAAGTCGAATTTATCAATAATTTCCAGACAGGCGTGGATATTTGTAAGGTTTTCCGGAAGAGGAATATAAGGATCGCTCATTGCGCCTGTACCGACAACGCATTTTTTTCTTCTTTTTTTTAGCGCATTTTCAAGAAGAGACGGCGCGTTTGATTTAATCATGACATCTTCAAAGTCATGATCAATTTGATAACATTTACTCCTTGAATCGCAGTAAATGCAGCCGTGAGTACAACCCCGGCTTATATTCATTCCATTTGATGCGTTTAGGATTCCTTTTGCTTCTTTCAGGTGCATTTATACAGAGGCTTAATTATTTGGTTTTCATATTTATATATTCATCTGCAAGAGCGGCTGCGTTATCAAAGTCGCTGTGCAGTAAATGTTCAGATATGGTATTTAACACGTCTTTGGTTTTACTCGACCATTGTTTTTCTCTAAGTTTACTCAATGTATCTTTTATTAATTTTTTATTTAAATCGGTGCAGGCTTCCTTAATTATTTCAAAATTTTCACGTAAATATTTCCTGTCTTCTTCATTTTCTTCATATTTATTTTCATCATCAACGGGTTTGATTTTTTCAATTACTTTTCGAAGATCATCAATGAATACATGAGTTTCTGATAACATTACATTGACATCTTTTTCCCTGCCTGCCTGCTCAAGCCGTGACGCAGACTCTGAAAGTTTTTTTTCTCCAATATTAGCAAGAGCGCTTTTCATCGCGTGAATATTGATAACATATGATTGAATATCGCTTTCTGTTTTCAAGTTATTTAATAATACGTTTTCCAGAACAACAACGGTTTTATCAGCGTCTCTTGAGAATATTTCCGCCAGAAGCGAATCTACCTGAAGATTCGCAGAACCTCCTGTATTTTTTTTATTAAACTCTTCCTTTTCTTTTCTTGCGGCTTCGATTACTTCGGAAGGATATTTATCGCGGATTAACCTGTTTAGCATAACATTTAACTGGCGGATATCTATGGGTTTGGATATAAATCCGTTAAACCCTTTTTTCAAAAATATCTCTTCTTGTCCCGCAAGAGCGTTTGCTGTAAGCGCGACAATCGGGTTTGTGTATCCTATTTCACGGATCAATTTTGTCGTTTCAATGCCGTCCATTTTCGGCATCATATGATCCATAAAAATTATATCGTAAATAGTTCCTTTCCTGACTTTATCAATTGCTTCAAAGCCATTAACCGCAAGATCGATATTCAGTCCGTAGGGAGTCATCAGTCCTTTTGCGACATATAGATTTGTTTCAACATCATCAACAATTAAAATATTGCCATAAGGCATATATTCATGCGCAACCTGTGACTTTTTAAGCTGTATCATATTGCCTTGTTTGTATTGCCGCAGATTTTCCGCCATTTCCTTGCCCAATATTCCGCGGATTCCAACGCCGTCTGTTTTTTGAGGAATACGCACCGTAACAGCTGTTCCTTTTCCCACTTCGCTTTGTATATTAATTTTTCCGTACATTAATTCAATTAAGTTACGGGTAATGGTCATGCCAAGACCAGCTCCTTCAGAGGTGCGGTTTGCTTCCATGTTAAAACGGGTATAATCGTCGAAAAGTTTATTTACCTGCCCCGGCGTCATCCCCTGTCCTGTGTCCCTTATCTGGAAAACCAGCGTTACGTGAACAGCGCCTCCGCGTCCTATACATTCAGCCCTTACTGATATACATACCCTGCCCTGATCTGTATATTTAAACGCGTTTGATAAAAGATGATTCATTATTTGTTTTATGCGAAGTTCATCTCCGACCAGTACTGATGGAATGTTTTCATCTATTTCCGCTATAAATTCTACAGGATTGCTTTCGTAACGAATATAATTAAGCTGAATTATATCATTAATCAAACTTGCAACTTCATATTTGGCAGGGATTAAAGAGAGCTTTCCTGTTTCAATTTTTGACAAGTCAAGTATGTCATTGATGATAGCCAAAAGCAGATTGCCTGAATTATTTATCTTGATAAAAGCTTCGCTTGTTGCCGGAGGGTGAGAAGCGTTTTGCATTTGTATTTCTGTCATTCCAAGAATTGCGTTTAAGGGAGTGCGTATTTCATGACTCATGGTAGCCAGAAAGTTGCTCTTCTGCTGCGTTCTCAGGTCAGATTTCAATTTTGCTCTGGATAAGTTATATATCATTAAACACAATGCTGAGGCCATGACTAATCCGATTAAGACAAGGAAGACTGCCATGTTTGTGACATTGCTGTAATATTCATGTTCCGGAATTACAATGCCTAAAGACCAATCGTGCCTGATTCTTTGAAAATAAACGATGGAATCATTATATTGGTAATTTTTTAACCTTCGTTCCTTAATTTCTATACCCTTTTCCAGTTCAGGAGCAAGGCTTGAAAGACCGCTGTTTATATGATGCAGCTTGATTTGAAGTAAAAACGGTTCAGGATGCGCTATTAATTCAAGGTTTTTATTTAACAATAAACCATAACTGCTGTTTGTCATGTTACAGCTAATAACGCTGTTAATAATTCTGTCAAATTCTATATTTAAACTGAATACAGCCATCGGTTCGTTATTTTCATATGTCAGATAACGTGATAAAGTGAACAGGTTTGTTTTTTTTCCGGAATTTGCCGATTCGAATATATCTGAGCGATGTTCCGAAATTACTATTTTCCCGTTCGCTTCAATAGCCGCCTTTATCCACGGCTGATCCAGGAAAATATAATCATCAGGAATGTTTAAATCGAAATTTGATATGTATTTTTGATCCCAGTTGAAAAAATACCCAAAAAAACTGTGCAGGTCTTCAAGATTTTCCGTGTCATTGAGAATGTAACTTGAAATTGATTTTATAGATCTGGTTACTGTCTCCTCGTCTGTTCCCCATAAAATCATGTTGCGTATTGTTTGGGAATAACCGTCTAAAAAAGCCTCATATTCCAGAAATTTCGCATTTATTATGTTTTTGGTTAATGCAAGCATATTTTCCGCATCTTTGGTCAGATGTTTACGCTCAATATTACTGACAAAAATAAAACTGGAAACGCCCATTACCAGAAAAGCGGTAATTATTATTAATATCTGAAAAAAAACGGAATTAAAAATCCTGCTTTTAATGGAACTAAAACGCATTAACTCCTCTTATTTGATATGTGATTTAATGCGATCGAGCAGCTCGGATGAAGAAAATGGTTTTGCAATTATATCGGCTGCTCCTATGGCGGCGCATTGTTTCTCTATGGATGCGTTTATTGTACCGGTTAAAAATATTACAGGAATTTCAGCCCATTTGGTTTTTTTAAGTTTTTCCAGAGCTTCAAAGCCGTTCATTATAGGCATTTCAATGTCTAATAATATTAAATTTGGTATTATTTTTTCTAAAAGCAGGAACATCCTGTCGGCGGACGGCATTGTCATTACGTTGTAATGGTTTTCCAGCGCCTCTTCAGCCATTGCGAGGTTTGTGTCGCTGTCATCAACCACGTAAATTGTTTTCAAAGTATAATATTTATCCTTGTTATTGTAGATTATTTGTTCAAATTGAGTATTTGTCAACGAAAAAATACTTTTTTATATAACAATCATTTAAAAATTGTTTATAACGAAGCGGTTTAACAGGAATAGTTGTTTAATTGTCTGATACTTATTTCTTGTTGGCTTGTATTTACTTTACCATCTCATAAACAATCTTTGAAACTTTATTATTTATGGCATGAAAATAAATTCTGGAGCCATATGCCGCATGATAAATCGCTTCATAGCAATAAATATTCTCTTTTTTATCATATCCGCTGCCAAGTATATCTGTAACATCCTTCATGTCCATTCCTACATGAATTCCATAATCCAAAATTATATTATTCTCAATAATTATTTTCCCTCCGGTTAATTTACTGTCTATTTTTTTTACATATTCCTGGAAATTACTGCAGAAGTTATATAACCGCGTCCACGCATTGTCGGTAATTTTTATTCCTTCCATTATTGGTTTAACATCAATGGTATATTCCATATTTTTATAACCCAAAGCGCCGGTGAAATTTCTCTGGACCATAAAATGCAGTTTTCCGCTTCTATTCCAGCGGTAAAGACTGTTTACTATTAAAGTATTATAATCACTTGTATCATAATTAAATCCGTCATTTGCACTTACAACAAAAGGAAATGAAGCGATATAATAGTAATTTATCCATTCAGATTTTTCTTTGGAAATTTTTGCCCATTTATCCAGAACGCCGTCTTTGTACAGTCCTGTTCCGGAAAATTCATAAATGATAAAAATTTCCGGGAATGATGTTTTGCGTATAATACCTGAATTGAGCCCCGGTTCGTCTCTTATATTTACATCATCGCTTAGAACAATATATTCCCTGAGAATATTCTGGGAAGCCAGTTGAAAAGCGTTATTGAAAAATAAAACGATAATGAACAGCATGAAATTTTTCATGATTGTATTCCTCCTTATTAAATATCAGAGTTGTCCGGAAATATCAGTTTCTGAACAACCCTGTATAAAATCCGCCGGAACCCCCGCTTTTTAAAGCAGGGTTTCCGGTTATTTCAGACCTCTCAAATAATTTTCGATGTCATATGTTACTTTTTTTGCAATTTGGCCGTTATAAGTACCTGCATATGCTCCTGCGTTTTTGCTTACAACTGTATTGGTTATATTTTTATTTAACAGTGTCTGTAAGCTTGTCTGAGAGTATGGGTAGTTATCCAATGTATATATTGAATAATGTAAATGAGCGCCGGAGCTTCGGCCTGTATTGCCGACTGTCCCTATTATCTGGTTTCCGGTCAAATAAGTTTTATTTTTTAATTCAGACGGATTCTCCATGTGCATATATTCGCCGTATATTCCAGATCCCAAAAAAGAGCCTTCAAACATATACCCATATTCTGTTACCATCCAATTTCCGTTGCCTTCTCCCGGTTTTATTTCAGGCGCCGTTAATATTACGATTCCCGGTATACCTGAATAAATAGAATCACCGCTTTTTTTATTTGAAAAATCAGTGCCGAAATGAAGGTCGTTTTCATATTTGTCATACTTATATTCATCAGACGCATGTTTTTGCGTGACCCTGAAATTGGCGGAACTGTCAAGAAAATTTCTGGTTGTGCCGTAAAAATTTAAGACTGACGGCAGTAAGACGGAAGTAAAGCGTGAAAATGTTTCTCCGGTTAAACTTGCGTTATTAACATAACCGGGATTTTTTCCAAGAATCCACAATGCATAGGAGGTTGCGTCGTTTTCATAATACCTTGCGAATACCGGCGCCGCAACAACAGAACCAATGCTTTGCATTATTTGCTGCATGTTTAATGATTGACCGGCTTCATTGTTATTCCACAGAAAATTACGAAATCCGCTTTTTTCTCCTTCCGCAGACTTCATGCCTGAATTTCTCATTAACATCTGAGCAAATAATACCTGATCGTCACTGAACTCGTCATGTTTGATTCCGCTGGTACCGCCGAAGAGTATATTTAAAAGACCTGTTTCTATTCCGCTTGCGCCTATTTTTTCATTGTTTGCATTCAAAATCGGCTTGCCGGTTTCATCTGTTAACCAGCCGGAATTATCATTAACCAAAGTTCCATTACGTAATAATTTCCAGTAGTCCGCGCTTGAGTCATAATAATTATCAGCATATTGATTGAAGAATTCTGCTCCCATGCTGTAAGCGATAATGTCCATAATTAAATTTTCATCGAGTGACAGGGTTTGTCCATCTTTAATCATTCTCAGCGCCATTTCGGTATGTGTGAATGCGGCCAATTCGGTTTCAAGATTATTATCTCCCGTTGTATATCCGTCCCTGTACGCTTCATGCCCAAGAATGACAGCCAGGCGCATCTGATCTTCATTGCTTAACCCGGATAATTCGCTGTTAAGAAGGATGGTGCGTTTCCCGTCAATAATTGTTTGTGCAGGAGATTCCGGATTATCAACAAGCCTGATATCCGTAACGCCTTTCAATATTTCCCAAAGCTGTTCTGTCTGCCTGTCATCGCCGAAACCGTATTGTGCGCGTAACGCAACCGCCATGTCAAGAATTTCTTTTTCTGTATAGCTTCCAATTTTATTGTTGACATTCCAGACCATTGCTCCCTTCAACGACGAAGCCAGATTTTCAAGGCTGACATTTGCTCCGCCTGTTCCAAGGTTCATTTTTGCACCGTCACGGCCGATATTAAGTTCGACTAATCCGCTGTTGTAGGCTCCTTGTGTAAGCAGGTTTAGATTTAATACATTTAACGTAAAATCGCTTCCCATCGCATAATTTACTCCCTGTCCTGCAAGAGAACCGATAAGTCCGTTTAAATTTAAAAGATTGTTTTTATTTTCATTGCTGAAACCGGATAATTTATCCAGCTTTATACCGCTGTTAATGCCCTGCAGCGTTCCTGTTGTAAATGCGCTTGTCATGGATGAAATTGAGTTTGTCATCACTCCTTTCATTCCGGTGCTGAACGCATCGCCAGAGAATCCCCACTTGTCATCGCGGCTGTAGGTAATTGCGCCGAGAGCGCTGTTTATTGTTCCTGTCGTAAAATTTTGTACTCCGGTTATTGCGGTATTTGCGGCGGTTTTTATTATATTGCTGGTTATTCCTTCCGTTAAAACGCTGCCTGCGTAGCCGAATAAACAAGATCCAAAATTGCCTACGGCGCTCATCAATGTGGATTTTCCCCACGAAAACGTGGCTTCATCAAGAGTTTTATAGCCAAATGAATAGTCCATGGCTGAAAATACAAATTCGCTTGCCGCTCCGATGCCTGTGCTGATGGCTGCTGTTGCGAGTATTAAAGATAAACTTGCTCCTCCCGTAACAGGGGTCAGAGCGGCGGAGACAACAGTAGCTGCAATTGATCCTGCCATCGTAGCGGCGGAGCGAAGGGAAGGCGCTGAAAAGAAACTGCCGTCGTCATTCCATATTCTTTTATCCCAGGGAGGAAGGGTGAGTTCATGACTGCCTTTGCTGTCTATGTAAGCCCAATAGATATATTCTGTTATAAGCCTTCCTAGTTCTCCGGAGCCTTCATCATAAAACATTGAATTTTTTGTATTGCCCGTTTCACTTGACGGTTTGACAGCAGGCGTATATCCGATATGCGCGCCGAATTTTCCCGGAGCAAGACTGCGATCTCCTGTGTAATTTTTTCTGATAATTATTGAATCGCTGCCTGTTCCGAATATTTCTGCGGCTATTGTTCCCATTTCTTTTTCCGCATTTTCGAGTAACAGCATAATTGTAATTGAATCAAGTCCGGCAAGAAAATCCATGCCTAAATTTGTTTTTAGGGATACATGATTCATTCTGAAGAATTTATAACCGGGAACGGTTATTGCTTCATTGACCACAGGAGTAATCAGCGTCGAGCCTTTTATTATGTTTTTTTCATAATTATTTCCGCTCTTTCTCCATAACCCTTCCAGAATAAAATAATTATCCATACTGTCCCGAAAGCCTGAGTTTGCTGTTTCAACTTCCTGTTTTAAGTTATTTATTGCTTCTTCAGCGTATAGACGTACGTTATTTGCAATTTTTCTGGATTCTCTGTCCGCAATTTCAGTATTGGTTTTTCTCGCCATGTCTGTTGCCGCCGCTTTTGTAAGCGACGCGTCCCATGCAGATGCGCCGCCAATTCCCCGCCTTACAAGAGGCGACGCAATTGCAGCCGCGCTGTTTAACAAGCTGAACGCGCTGTATAAATTGGCAATCCCTGATGACCGCAGCAGTTCCGCCATAAGGCTGTTTGTTTCCGGTATTGCGCCGCGAATGCCCATCGGCTCTCTTGCATCAAGGAAGAGGGATAACCGCTCTCCTTCTGTGCCGACAAGCGTTAAAAAAGATTCCGATGAAGCCTGATTTGCCGCCATCGCCGCCTGTTCAAGCCATTTTTCTTTGTCTTCAAGACCGGCAAGATAAGCGAGCGCCCATTCATCGCTTACGCGGCTGTATTCGCTTTGAAAATTTCCCCGCCACTGTTTATACGCTTCTTCCATTTTAAGAACGCTTGCGTTCCAGTCAGCTCTGCCGTTTTCAAGTATCTTTGCAATTGAATCCTGCCATTCTTTGTATTTTTCACTTATATCGAAGCGTGTTTGCTCCCATTCGATTTCTCTGGACGCCAATTCAACTGCGAATTTGTTTTCCATAAGCTTAATTGTTAATTTTGCCAATTCTTCGCCGGGAATACTAAATTCCGGGTAGAAATCATACTTTGCCTTTGAATACAGAGAAAGATCGTTTAACAAAACTGAGTATATATTTTCATGATGATTTTTCCATGCCGCGGCATTTTTTCCGTAAGCATTTTCCGCTGCGGTTTTTAACGTATCGATACTGACGGTTCCTGCCATATATTCATCTGTTAAGGATTTTAGAATCGCATCGTTTCTTTTTTGAATTTGCAAATCATTTTGCCAGCGTGCATCAACAGCAATTTTATTTTTTTCTTCGCGGTTTCTCGCCCAGTCAAGAAGACCGTCAAGCGCCTGTGAAACATCAGAAAAAGCCGCATCGGATTCTGACAACATCAAATTCCAGTACGATTCAAGAATTTTAATATCGGCGTTATTTATTTTTTCTGCCGCCAAAAAAACATGTTTTATATCATCCCAGACAACCTTTTCACCGTTTGTTTTCTTTCCTTCAAGAATATCAAGTTTTTTACAGGAAGCGTTATACGCAACAGCATGTTTTTTTATGGCTGAAAGATTCCCCTGTAATCCGGACATCCATTTTGAGACAGTGTTCCCTGTTTTTGACAATACAGGTTCAATTCGTTCAAGCGTTGACAAATTTAAATCCCGCATTTCCAGCAATGAAATTATCCGGGGAATTCCAAATATTGGAATTATTATTATTAATCCGACGGTTTTGTACCATTTGTCAATTTCATCTTCCGCGTATTGATATAGATCATTCACATAATTATATGAATGCTGGTACATTTCCATCGTGCGGAATTGCGAAAAACCGGCAAGATAATTATTCCCGATGCCTGACAATGTTAATATAACGTAAAATTCCAGATCCGATTTTTCCTGTTCGCTCAGGGATTGCCATGATGATAAAGGCAGTCTGTCCAGAATCAATCCGTAAGAATCAATATGGTCATTGGAAGAAAGACGCTCCGGTTTTTCGAATATTTTGCTTTTTATCAGCAAGTTTCCCAATGAACTGTCATTTTTTAGCTGTCCTGTTCCTGAATAAAACTTGTTTAAAAATGAAAGGTCTGCATTTGCCTTAATTAATGAAGCTATAAGATAATCGCGTGCCAGACCCCACTGTCTGTATTTATCCGAGTTACCAAGATATCCGGACATCCTCTGGCTCAATCCCCTTATTGCTTCTTCAAAAGCGCTTATTTCAAATCTTTCTCCGTCAGGGTTTATATCAGAGTTAAAATAACCGTTTAGTGCGTTTGCCTTTTCCTCATCAATTCCTGTAAGTCTCATGGCATTATCTCTTGAAAAAACAAGGCGTCCGTCTTTAAGCGTTATAATGTCTTTTAACCCCCACTGTGATCTTGAACCGGGCGAAATGTAATTTATATAATCCTGATCAACGCCTCCAAGCTGCATGAGGGATTTATGATATTCATTATAAGTTTTTACGTTATTTAATTTTTCCTGTTCAACTGCAATTCTTAAAGTTTCGGCAGTTTCCATTATCTTTATTTTTCTTCCAAAGCTCTGTTCATATTCTGAATATAACGCGTTATACTCTGCGTCTTCATAAAGGCGGCGGTTCTCTCCGCTGTATAAATCAGAAAGAACAGCCAGCACGGTCTGCGCCCTTGATAAACTGGAGTAACAGCTTTCAATGCTGTATTTTTCTGTACCTGAATACGCTGTGCTTGCCCATACCTGTATCGCGTCCTGTTTTTCATATTCAAAACGCTTTTTATCCGAATCCTCGTGCGCTTTTTTTAAAATGCTGTATTGCCTGTCATATAACAGCCCTGTATTCATAAATGTTTCAGCTTCATGAAAATAAATATTTTTTACCGAGTTAAATACGGCTTCCTGGGTTTTTAAAGCTTCATGAGATTGCTTAAGAAGCGATTCCATTTCTTTCGGTGATATTTTGGAAATTTCATAGGATTTTCCGGCGCTTGCAATTTCGTTTTGCAATAAGGCCAGCAAATTAAATCCGTTGTTCAATTCCGATAATTTCTCATAATACAACTCAAACAAAAGAGCGCTGTTTTCATCTGTATATTCAGAATTGTTATGCGAATAGATTTCAAATGAATCTTTTAACCTGTTTGAATAATATGACGCCTTAAATGAAGCATCTTTTAAAACGCCGTCTTTCCGCGCGGAAACTGTTTCGATAACGAATTCTTCTGTTTTAAGATAATCGGCTGTTATAAACTGGCGCCAGTGTTTTTCTTCTTCATTTGAATTATTATTTATGCTTTCAAGCACCTGTTTTATCTGTTCGGCATAAAAAAGCAAAACAGCCCTATCCTTTATTTCTGCATAGGCTCTGTTTATTTTATCAGCTTCATTATCATTATAATTTGCAATTGAACCGGCATATGCGTAAAACTCACTGCATTTTTCATCCAATTCGTTTTGTTTATTTAGAAGCGTTATTTCAAGATTCTCCAGATTCAGATTGATGTAATATGAAAAAGAGGCGATGTATTCAATCAACGCATTTTTCCAGAAAGTTGTTTCTGTTTCCAGCCATTTTGGCATAACGCTGAAGCACTTATCAAATTCCATCAGGAATTGAGCCGCATTAAGGATAAAATCACCGTTTTTTTTGTAAATGGACTGACAGATTTCCTGAATATCAGGCAGAAAGCCGGCGAATTGACCCACACCCAGTTCAGCCAACAGAGAAGACATAGAGTTTAATGAATCGAACCATAACTCTTTTTGCGAAAATGAACTGATATTCGCATATTCGTTATAAAGATCATAAAGGCCAAGACATAAATAGTAATCGTTGTAATATTCCGCAAGCACCTGTTCTGATCCTGAAAAGAATGAACCTCCTGATAAAAATATGTTTATGATTTCATTTTCATTATCATTTTCTGTTAAAAGCGGTTTCCCGTAATAATGACGTTCTTTTAAATGCAGTAATGCCTGATATACACGGGATGCAAATGATGAGTCAATAAAACAGTTTTCAGGCGGGACGAAAATTAAATTGGCGGAAAGAGGAATTAAATTTAATAAATTGCCAAGTGAATTTAATTCAAGTTCAAGCCGTTTCTCAAAAAGAATATTTGAACTGCTGCTGTAATCCTCCGCAAGTTTCGCGCTTAACTTTTCTCCGTATAGAGAAGCTTTTTCCTCATCGCCTGGTTCAAACCCTTTCGCCCTGGAATACCAGTCTGCGCCGCTTGTGTTATCTGAAAAAAGATCAATTCCGGCAAGCCGGATTGTCAGGTTGATGCCAGATTCTTTTCCTTCCTGCACAAGTTTTTCCAGTTCAGCCAAAGAAGGAAGCTGCTGACCTAATCCGTTTATCATCATATCAAGAACGGTTTTTGCAGCTTCGCGTCGTTCGGCATTATCCCATTTATTGCCGTATTCCAAAATTGTTTTGTATACAGCGCCGGTTCCCGACAATAAAAAAGAAATATATTCTTTTTCAAGATATTTGTATAACTGGTTTAAATCACTTAAATAATAATCCGCGCGGTCAATAATTGAAGCGTTAAAGTACGCTGAATATACATCATTTAATTCATTCAGTTTTTTTTCTTCATGAAACATCTTCAGGGCAATGTCCTGAAGAATTTCTTTTTGCGCGTGAATATCTCCGCCTATTGAGTCCAGCTTTTTTAACTCAGTTTCGTAAAATAATATTGATTCGTTATACGCTGCCTTTGCTTCTTCCCATGCGCGCAGACCTTCAGCCTCTGTCATTCTGCCAGCAGAAAGATCCTCTGCATAGGAAAGAACAGCCTCTGTAACGGCGGTTTTTCGTTCCCAGTAGAGGACAAGCGCTTTTGCCCTTATGAGCGCGACCTGATATTCATCAAGATGAAAATCTTCGCTTGAAGCATCCGGAGAAAGTATGTCTTTTAACGCTCCTGTCCCGATAAGTTCCGCATAATTTTTTAAAATACGATCTCGCGCATCTGAAGCCTTTTCCATATAAGAAACATACAAATCGTATGATTTCCGGATTTCCGCAAGGGAAACGCTTTTTGTTCTTGCTTCTTCGCGTATAAGCCATGCGTTAAAATCCGGGTCTTTCGGATTGATTTTTCCCGCACCTGCATACTGATCATGCCAGTATTGAAGATTTTCCATTACAGAAATCGCGGCTGACGAGCAGAGAAGATACATATCAACTAACGCTTTGACTTTTTCAGTTCCTTCTCCGATGCGCATTGCCGTATTTATTTCAAATTCCTTTCTTGCCTCCGCTACGCTTTTTTCAAAATCTTCTCCTATGTTTTTAAACATGGCTTCGCCTGTGTCAAAAAGTTCTTTTGCTTTCAGTTCCCATTTTCGCCTTTCATCTTCAAACTGGCTAAACGCCGCAAGCCATGTTTCTTCGCCTTCGGAGAATAATTTAAAGGACGCCTGTTCCCATTCAATGCGCCTTATAAAGAAACGTTCTTCAGCTTCCTCCCATGCCTTAAGCCCCCTTTCAAACTGCTCCCTGTAAAGGCGAAGCCAGTCTTCACCCAAAAGCGCAAGGTCGCCATTACCGGCAGCCGCCTCTTCAATTCTTGCGTTAAGCGCTTCTGTTCCTCTTGAGCATATTTCCTCTGTTTCAGAAATTAACACCTGAGTAAAAAGTCTTGCCGCTTCATCATCGCTTTTTTTCCGCAGACTCTGAATGTCTCTTGTCCGCCTGCTTGTAAAGATTCTTTGTTCCCTTGCAGCCAGGTTTTCAAACTCCTGTCTGATTGTTCCCTTAAAATTGGAGCTTGTTTCATTGATAACAGCGTTGAAAGAATCTCGCAATTCATTTGGGATATACGCTAAAAGTTCGGTAAATAAACCAGAGATCATTATGTCGGAAGAACTGCCCTTTGCAGCTACAGTTTCTTCCGCTTCATTCTGCCACATCAAAAGATCAGCGGAGAATTCCCTGCCGTCGTCAGGACGGATAATAAGTGGAGATCCTGTTCTATCGTCGAAAATAATGTTTCCTTCGCTGTCAAGCTTCCACGTATAATTTTTATTTATTTCATCAAAGACCTGAGAAAAATCAAGAAGCGCTCTTTCAGCGGCTGCGCCGAAGAATCGTCCTGTAAGCCATTTTGAAAAACGTTCTTCAAGTTCCTGACGGCTCCATTCTTCGACGCGGATTTTCGCTTCTTTAAAAAGGTAATGATCTCCGTACATTCCGAAGGCAAACGTTTCCCATGCGGCTATCGCCTGCGTTACGCCAAACTCGGCTTCAGAAAACCAGCGTCCGGGGTTTATCTCCCTGTCCGCTCTGCTGAAATGGCTGTCAAAAACAGACCTGTTAAAGCCTTTTATGTCAGAGGGCAGAGGATTCGCCGATAGCGAAGCCGGAAACAATGTAAAGATAAAAACAAGCGTGAGAAGCATGGCAACTGATTTATTAAGAGATTTATTTAACATTTTATTATCCATGTTGGATTTTTATATTCCGCACAAGCGGAATAAAGCCCTGCCTTTATATAGCAGGGAGGATTGATTTGCAGATTGGTAATTTTTTAATAATGATAAAAAGTGACGGAATTAAGGTTATCGCAAAGAAACAGGAAGATGCCACTCCCAAAGCTCCTGTCAGCGACATTGTTTTAATAAAAGCATTCGCTTCCCCTCCCAAAAAAAGGAAAGGAAGGGCGCATGTAATGGTTGTAATTGTTGTTGAAAGAAGAACCGGTAATTTTTTTCTTAATGAAAAATAAATAACAAAAGGAGTTAATGTTCTTCCATTTTGGTTTGCGCGGCGCAGGCTGTCAACGCACAGAATCGCCGCGTTAACTGTCATTCCGCTTACTGCTATAAAAGCGCATGCGGCGGACAAATTATATGCGCCGCCTGTGAAGCCAAGGCAAAGGGCGGGAATTGACAGCGAGGGAGGAATCGCCGCAAGTACGATCAGCGGAATAATAAAGGATTCATTAATGCATGCCATGATCATGTAACAGAAAAGAATAGCAGTCAAAAGCGAAAGCACTGTTGAAGATAAATCCTCAGCCTGTTTAACCGCGTCAGGATCAAACTCGATGGAATATCCAGGCGGAAGATCCAGATTTTTAAACAGGGGCGAAAGAGCGCTCTTTACGCGGCGTGCGTCCATCGGTTTGGTAGTAATCGTTATTGAAGCGGTTCTGCGCCTGTTGTCCCTCCTTATGCTTGAAGGCTCTATTTCTTCCTTAATCCTCATGAGGAAACCTGCTGCTACTGAACCTGCCGTCAGTGAGCCGTCTGCGTTTTCATTAACAGCAGGAACAAGAAGTCCGAGCGTTCCCTCTTTTGTCTGGCGCATAACATTCTGCGAATTAATGCCGGGGAAATCCATCCCTGCTGTCAGGATTCTGACATCTGTTTCTCCGTTTTCATCTGTTTTTTTGTAGGCAACAGGACCATACACTCCCTGACGCAGGGTTAACGCCGCAGAGGAAAACGTAATCCCCAGTTCAGCAAGCGTTTCCCTGTCAGGCAGCAGTATCATTTTTTTCCCGTCCTGTTTGAAATTCAAAACTCTTTCCTTGATTAAAGAATGAGAAGCGCTTATATGTGCAAACTCACGCGCAATCTCCCTGCATTTTTGATCTTCGTCACCGTAAATTTTTATTTCCCAATAGCGATCCCTCGCGGAGTTTTCCGGGAAAAAGACAAACCCTCCCGGAATCGGAATGCTTCTTGCCAGATCTCTTACAGAAGACGGTTTTGTCTTTTTTGGATCAAACGAAACAAGGAGAGAGCCGGAACCTGTACGCGCTCCAGTTTCAACATTTTTTATCGCTGAGTTTTTCACAAGCTGTTCGCTGTAGGAGGCAAGCAGTCTGTCTGTTTCTTCGGCAAGAAGCCCTCCGTCAAACTCAACCTGCGCGTAAAGCGAATCTTCCGAGCCGCTGTTACCCATATCCGCGCCTTTAATGAAAAGTAAAATAATTGCCGCAAGGGCAAGGGTGAAACTGACAGAGACGATTCTTAACGGGTAACGGAAACAGAACCTTGCGTTAGCTGCAAGAAACCTGTTGATTATGCGGGAAAGACGCAGTTTTGCGCATGATAAAAAAAGAAAGGCAGGGGTAATATAGAAACATTTTATAAAGTAAAATTCCCTGATTAATTTCGACAGCCATCTGGGCTGTTGAACTAGTTCATTGATAAAAAACTGGCGTTTTTTTGCAGGTTTAACTTTCCACAAAAGCAGAGGAGGCAGGAGAGTAAGACTTATTACAAGAGAAGCTATCGTTATTACAGCGACAGCGCTTGCAATAATTTTCGCTCCGTTGTCTTCAATCGTTGTCAGCGGAAGAAGAGCTGCAACAGTTGTCGCCGCTCCTGCGATCAGAGGATTTGCAAGCTGCGAAAGCGCTTCTGATGCCGGGCGGGAATCCCTGTTTTCTGAAATTTTTTCTGCGCACAGTATTACTGAGTCAATTGCGGTTCCCACTCCTGCGGCGATTCCTGCAAGCATCAGTCTGTTAATTGCAAAGCCCGCCGCTGAAAGAACTGCCGCCGACACGATGCAGATAAGGGGAATTGTAAGCGCACATGGAAAACCCGCAAACCGGCAGTTGGTTTTTCTGTTCAGAAAAAAACAGATAATCGCCGTCATGAACGCGCCTGACAATGCCGCTTTTAAAACAGAATGGAAAGCGGCGGCTTCTTCCGCGCCGAGATCAGACAACACAACAATCTCCCCGGGAATAGAAAGCAAAGACAGTTCTTTTTTTATATCCGCAGAAAGCTTTCGCAGATCCGCGCCGTACCGTCCCATAACGGCGATAGCTGCTGTTTTTTTTCCGTTGAGCCTTGATAAAATATCCGGAGTTCTTTCCTTTTCGATAATCTGCGCTATTTCACAGAGTTCTATATATTTTCCCTCTCCAAGCGGAACTAACGCTTTTTCCAAATCATGGCGGCCGTCTACTGTAAAAATTATTTCCCTGTTCCGGTGCGTAATTGAACCGCCCGGAAAAATGGAATCATTCATAGCGAGAAAAGAGGTAACCGCAGAGGAATCAAGTCCGATGGAAGAAATTTTTTCCTGATCAATAATGATAAAAATCTGCTTTAAGCCTGTCCCGGAAACAATTACTTCTCCTGTTCCTTCAAGACTTTCAAGCCGGGGTTTTAATATTTTTTCCAAAAACGATTCCGGCGTTTGAATATTTAAAATATTTTCTTTTAAATTGTCCGGAAAAACCGAGGCGGACCAGACAGGAATCCTTGAATTATTTGTGCTCAGAATTTCAGGGCGCTGAACCGATGAAGGCAGCGTTTCGTAAACTTTCTGCGCGGCATCCCGGACAGCTTCGTATCTCCCTCTTCCTCCGGGTTTGAAACGGATAAAAACGCTGCAAAGGCTGTTCTCGCTTGAACTGATGACCGACAATACACCGGGAATTGCAGATAACGCATCTTCAAGCGGAATAGTGATGCTCCTTTCAATTTCCGGGGCGTCTATTCCGTAATGCCTGATCTTTACCGCATACGCTCCTCCGTTGTTTTCGGCAATTCTGCTTCTTGAATTTGCAATGACAGCCAGCGAAACTGAGAGAATACATATCAGAATGCAAAGCGCAGCTTTTTTTCTTTCCATCCACAAGGATAACGCTGTCACTGCGCCTCCCCCAATTTATGCTTAAAAAATTTGATAAGCACGGGAGGTATCGCGAATAAACTAATCAGTGTTGACGCCGCAAGCCCTCCAAGCATTGTGACTGCCATTGACTTTTGTGAATTTCCCATCGGACTTATTACAAGCGGAAGAAGCGCGAAAATTGACGTTGAAAGCGTAATAATAATCGCGCGCATTCTCTCGGACGCTCCCCTTATAACAGCGGCGCAGGGCGATAGACCGTTTCTTATTTTTTCATCGCATATTTCAAAAAGGACAAGGCTGTTGTTAAGTACCAGCCCGAAAAGAGCAGTCAGTCCCAGAACAGCGCTGGAATCTATCTTCATTCCTGAAATTAATAACGCCGGTCCCGCTCCTGCCAGGGAAAAAGGAATTGTCATCATTAAAATAAGCGGAAGCAGAAACGATTCAAACTGCGCCCCCACTGTCATGTATAAAAGGATGAGAACAAGGATGACGTAAAGAATCAAAGAGTTCCTGTAGCGGTTAAAAACAGATTCGTCAGCTGCTGTAAACCAGGAAAACCGCGCGGCAGTTTCCCTGATTTTAGAGGAATTTTTCTTTGCCGGAAGAAAATCAGCGTAAACGACGTCGCTTCGATCCAGCCGCGCAAGAGAAGCTTCCTCTTCCTTTTTCTCTATTGTGCCGAGGGAACCGAGATATACCGTTTTCCCGAGAGATGTTCTTAACGGAATATTTTCCAGTTTTTGAACAAGGTCTTCATTGGCGGTTTTTTCCGCCGTTACGCGCACATCAATTGGTCTTCCCTCAATTTCAAGAGTTGAAGCGATTACCCCCTCGTTTAAAATATATAAAGTTTCCGCTATCTGCGCTGCCGGCATTGAAAGATATGCGGCGGCTTCCCTATTCGGGAAAAACCGAAGCTGCGGTCTCTGTCCGCGCGGTCTGAATTTTACCGCTGTCTCCTTCAGGGTGTTTTGCGCAATCTCCGCACGCTGAAGAAGCTCCGATCTGTCCTTTGCCTTTATTACAAAAGCATTCTCTGCCGATAAACCCAAAAGCGCTTCCGTTCTGTCTTTGGGATAGTATGCAGAAAAAGGCATTTCCAAATCCTGCGCAGATGCAAGAGCCTTGTTTATTTCAGCTAACGCTTTTTCAGGTTTTGAATTTTTTTTAAGCACGCAGCGAAGAGAAAGTTCTTCCCTTATGTAGTCAATGTCTGCCCTGCGGCCTGCGTCTTCTTCTTCTGCGCCCGCTCTTCCGTAAACTGTTTTTACAGATGGAAGTTTTGATAGAATTTCTGTTATGTAAACTCCTGTTGACTCTGCTGTTTCAAGTAATGTTCCCGGAGGAAACACGATTGAAACACGCACATCTTCGGCTTCATCAGGATTTATGAACGCCGCAGGTCTTGTCATTAAACTGAAGCTTCCAAAGATAACAAGAATTGATGCTGTCAGAAAAGTTTTTTCAGGGCGGCGAAGGAGAAAAACCAGAAAAGAGACGTATTTTTTCTCAAGGCTGCCTCCGTTTTTAATTTTATTTTTCCTGAAATTAAACGTGTTCAGCAATCCGGCTTGTTGTTTTATAAAAAAAGAATTGATTTTGCGTAATATTTCTTTTGAAATTTTTATTTTTTCTGAATAGAAGCCGTTTAAAAATTGAAATTTTTGAAAAAACCTTTTTATATCTGATTTTGGTATCAATGGAATAAAAGTTATGGAAACGCCGAACAGAAGCCTGTACATCGAAGGAAGGCAGAATTGCGCGTAAAACCATCCAGCGAATACGGATGTGACAAGAGCGGCTGATAAATCTCCAAAGAGGCTGCCCAAAGGACCCGGCAGAAAAACAATCGGTACAAAAACTAAAGCTGTAGTGACAGTGGAAGCAATGCTTGATCCTGCAATTGACGCCGCTCTGCTGCCTATCTCTTGTATCTGCGGAACAGTTTCTTTTTTCCGGAAGGAACGGTGTAGAAGATCAAGCACAATTACGCTTACATCGGAAACAAGAGCGATGCCGATTGCAAGTCCGCAGAGGCTCATGCTGTTAAGCGATTTTCCCGTCATGGAAAGCGCGCAAATGCCCGCTGCGGCTGAAAAAGGAATCGACATGGAAGCAAGAAGGCTGTATTTGAGACGCCTGATAAAAATCAAAAGAACGACGAAAACCGCAATTGCGCCGAGAACTGCGGAGACTACAAGCGATCTTGTTCCGCTTAAAAGCGAAGGGGCAGAATCGAAAACAATCTCTATTTGCGCATCACGCGAAAACAGGACGGCTGCTTCCTCAATGGTTTTTTTTATTTCCCTTGAAAGCCGCAGCGGATCAGAGCCGGGTCTTCTGTAAATTTCAAGGGCCGCAGCCTCTTTCCCGTCATATACAAATATGCTTTCCCGCCGCGCAGATTCACGGCTTACCTTCCCTGCGTCTTCTACGGAAAGCGTTCCATTTGACACAGGAAGGATGATCTTCGCAAGCGAAGAAGCAGATTCCGGTTTACCAGACGCGACTACAACAAGTTCCATATTTCCCTCCTGTGCGTTTCCGGCGGGAATGTCGGAAGTTTCCTGCGAAAGGAGATTCGCAAACTGGGAGGGAGAGAGGCCAAGAGCGACTAACCGCTGTACATCGAGCGCAATTTGTTCTTCCGCTGTTTCTCCGCCGCAAAGGATGACAGAACCCGCTCCATCGATGCGGCGCAGCCGCGCGCGAAGCTCATATTCTGCAAGTTTGCGGGCAAACTCTCCGTTATGTGAACATACAGCGATAACGGCATGAGGTTCATTCTCTGAATCTCCCGCAGTTACCGCAGGCTTGCGGGCGCCTTCAGGCAGGGATGGATACACTGAGTCAATCGCTTCGCGCACAAGGACAGAAGCCGCCATTGGGTCTGTGCCCCAGCGGAAGTCAAGACTTATGACGGAGCGGTTATCGCGCGAAACGCTTCGTATTCTTTCAAGACTCTTTACAGGGGAAAACCCGTCTTCAAGCGGAATTGTGACAAGCGTTCTGATTTCGTTAGCTGCCATGCCGGGATATATTGTTTCTACTGTAACCCTCGGCACAGAAAAATCAGGAAGCCTGTTTACAGGAAGCGAGACAAGCGAAATGCTCGCCGCCATTATAACAGATGCCAGAATCATAATGACTGTTACGGGGCGGCGGATAAAAAGATTGATCAGGCTTTTCATTCCATCCTACTTTACGACCGATATTAACTGCGGTTTTTCGTTTCTGTTTCCAAGGCTGTCTTTTAATCCTGCGTTAATAATAAAATTGACTAATCCGAAGTTTACCGAGTTTACAAGGATTCCTGTTATTTCAAGCCTTATGCAATCTTCCCAGCCGATCTGCGGCTCTTTTATTGTAAAACCAGACGATTTAACTTTATGGGACGAAAAAGTAATCACATTGTTGCTGGTATCAATTCTGAAATGTTCCATTACGGAAAAAGGATCGATCAAGGCATTTTCTGTTGTGATAAAATACAATTCGATCCATGATTGTCTGCCTTCACCTGACGGATAATGCTCGTCCATTATCGGTATGTTTGCCAATAGAGAATCTTTTGATACCGAAAAAAGTTCCGCATCGCAGTCAGGAGACATCGGCATTCTAATTCCGGCAAGCTCAGGCGGCTTTGAATATTTTCCGTTTGTAAAAATCCTGTAGAGGTATTCGTCATCTGATTCGTTTTCTGCATGATCCCTAATGCCTTTTTTTATCCTGAGGGTAAATCTGCTTTCATAAGACGGAATGCTTTCAAATCTGAAAATAAACCCGCTGCTGTAATCTGAAGATGTTTCCATTATTAAGGAAGGCGCGTCTTCCGCAGTCAGGCAATTTTTTACGGAAAGTCCTTCTACAGGTTTTGAAAAGACAAGAGAGAGGCGATCCTCTTTTTCCCAGCCGCTGTTTTCAACCGGCATTTGAGCTGCGCCGGAAAAACTTCCGCCGGGAGTGAGTTCAGAAACAGAGCCGTCTTTAGCGATCCTGCTTATGCTTATCAAGCGAGGTTTTTCAGAATCAATGCCGGTAGTGAATATGCTGATAAATTCATTCCCTGCATTCATTCCGTTATTATCTGTCAATGATGATGAAACGCGAATCTCATACTTTTGCTGCTGCTTCCACGGCTCTGCCGGAATAAAAATCGCTTTTTCCCCATCGTCTTCAAGCTGCCATGAACCTTGCATTGAAGGATTGAATGAGACATTATCATATAACGCTCCTGTTGAAACAGGAAGTGAAAAAACAAGCTGTACTTCTTCTCTTGGTTCTGATGTTTTGGAATTCATTTGCGGATAACAGGAGAGAACAGCCGGTCTTTCGTTTCCCGATCTTGTTGTAAACTCGCGCTGAAAAGCCTCATCCATTGAAAGTCCTTTCAGGTCATGAGCGTCAGTTGTAAGGTTTAAAATATAATCGGTATTTTTTTCTAACGGCGAAAGCGGAACAAACGTCATCTTTCTTTCGTTCCAGAAAAAATCTCCTTTTACGCGGTTTCCGTCGGCTGTAAGGGAGAAATTTCTTTCAACGCTTGTAATGTCGGGGTCGCGTGAAAAATCAAGAGAAACGACAATTTTTTCCGGTTCATCAAAATATCCCTCGCCTGGAGTCCATGATATTACTTCAAACTGAGAAAGTCTCAATATATCGCATGAAACAATTTGAAGTAAAGCCAATGTTAAAAACATTATTGTTAGAAACATGAATTTAATTTTCATTTACTGCCTCCATATAGACAATTAAATCTTCTTTCATATACATTCCCATGCCATTATTAATTCCTGTTCTGCCGCCGGGAATTACAAGTTTATAATAGTGATTTGATTTTTCATTGCCGCCTGAGATTCCTTCCCAGCGCATCAGTACACAGTCGTCAGAAATCCAGTTGACATATTGAAGAGCGGCAGGCGGAAGCGTCCCTGGGAAAAAAGGAGCGATGTAAATTCTTTGTACGGCGTTTATTTTTTCCGCCGTGGTAAAACCGGCGGAAAAGCGGGTTGAAAAGGTTAATTCATCCGTTCCGCTTTTCGCGCAAACAGGCAGAACGCTGTTAAACGAAATATTTTCCGCCGCGAGGTCTTCCTGAAAGGAAAAAGACAGCACTTTCAAAAAGGGAAGGTCAGGAACAAAAGAGATTCTGTAATCCGCGCCGATTTTAAGCCCTTCGCTGTCTTTTGTGTCCGCAGAAACTGTCAAGGTATATATTGTTTGTGGCTGCGGCTCTCTTGCGGGTATGTAGACAATGCTGTTTTCAGATAACGATTCTGTTTTCCCGATCAACGCAGGTTCAAAACGCAGGGAGCGCAGTACGTTTTCTCCCATCGGTTTATTGAATGCAACCGCGATTCCGTGATCCGGGGCAAGACCTGTTTCAATATCCGCGCCTGTCGGGTACCATGCGCCGTCTGCAAATAAAACAGGGTATACTTCCGTAACCTGCGGCAAAGTCCTGTCAAGGTCGGTCGTAAAATAACCCGAATATGTTTTTGGAAGCGGCACTCCATCGGCGCTTTTTGCTGTATTTCTTATTGTCCATTTGCAGGAAGTCCACGGTGAAAGTGAATTTTCCATAATGACGTTTAACGTTTTTTCGTCATCTGACCATTCAAAAGTTTTATTTCCGGGTACGTCAAAACCAAAAGCCGATTCTGACGTTAATCTGTCCATTGAACGGGAAAAATGAAATTTCAAAACGATGCCGCCTGTTCCGACAGATTCGCCCAAAGCGGGATAATGCCGATCAAGTAAAGGCGGTTCACTTTTATTTATCGCGTAGAATGAAACAAACTGCGAAAGCCGCAGTTCTCTTCCGTCAGCGGATTTAATTGTCCCTGTAAGGTTTGCGGTGTACCTGATGCCTGCTGTCCATCCGGCAAGCGGTATAAAATAAAGCTCGTTTTCTTCCCATGAAAGATCCCCCCTTATAACTCCCTCATCGCAGCTGATTTGTAAAAATCTTTCGGCTGCGGTTTTTTCCATCTCTGTGTCAAACCTGATTATTACGGGGCTGTAAGCATTGTCTAAAACAGAACCGGAAAGACCCGGCTCAATGCTGTATTCAATTCTGCGAAGATCCAAAAACCCGCATGATATAACGCTTATTGCGCATAATAAAATGACAGACAGTTTATAAATCAGCAAGCGAAACATTGCTTCCCTCCCTCAAACTTGAATCAGGGCGTAGTACGACAAGATCTCCTGCGGCTAGACCTGATGTAACTTCGCGCTCTTCTCCGTTAACAGCGCCAAGAGTCAACTTTCTTTCGGACAAAATGGTTCCGTTAACGACAAAAACGCTGCCTTCGCTGCCGCCGACGCCGATAAACACCGCGTTTTCCGGAATAAAAACCGCCCTTTTTGGAGAGCCGAGTTTCACAGTAACGCGCGCGAACATCCCCGGTTTTAACCTGTTAGTATCCGCAGAAGGAGCGTCCAGCAGCGCACGAACCAAAAAACTCATGCTCTGGCTGTCCGCCTGCGGATAAACCAAATCGACAGCTCCGCCCAGTTTTTCTCCGGTGCCGTCTACCAGCACAGACGCGCTCATTCCCTTTTTGATGCGAAGCGCGTCTTTTTCTCTCACGGGAAAAATTGCGTATAACGATGCTGTATCGATTAAACTCAAAATTTTATCCTGTGCCCTGACGCGCTCTCCCTCTTCAAGATACCGCGCGCCTACAACCGCCGTGACCGGGCTTTTGATTGTCAGCTCGCCCAGAGCGATGTTGGCGGAAGCCAGTTCTTTTTCTGACGCTTCAAGTCCTGCTTTTGCCGCTTCAAGTTCCGCCCGCAGGCTCGAAGTCATAAGGTTTACAAGAGCGGCTCTGCGCTCGTTTTCATCGCGCGGAACCGAAATTCCAGCTTTAATTAAATCCTGGTCACGGCAGCCGATTTTCCGGATTTCAAGTTCCCTTTCCAGAAGGAGCAGCTGTTCCCATTCGGTATCAAGAGAGAAACGGCTGACAAGAATGGCCTCTGTGTGAATGCCGCCTGCTTCATAAAGAGTTTCCTGATTTTGATGTTTACGGCGATCTTCTTCCCACCTTCTTTTGGAAAGCGTCAGTTCCGCCTCCGCTTTTTCAAGAGCCAAAAGCTGCGCTTCGGACTGGAATACTCCTTCCAGAAGCCTTGAGCCGGCAAGATTGCAGGCGGCAAGAGCCTGAGAGAAGCTGTTATGCGCTCTTTCTACGGCAAGGTTTATCTGCGGATTTTCCAGAAGCAAAATGACATCTCCCTGCCTGACCTCATCTCCTTCGCGGAAATGGAGTTTTTTTATAACAGCTTCCTGGGGAGAAGCGATATCCACCTTGGATAAAAACGATAAGCTTCCGAAACCGGATGCTTCATCCGGCATTTCGCGCATGACGGCGGCTGCCGCCTTTACGTTTTTTACTTCATCAAAGCCCGCGTCATTTTTGCCGCAGGCAAAAAGCAAAAAGACTGTTAGTTGAATAACTATCAGTATTTTTCTTTTCATTAATTTCTCCTTTGTAAATTATTTGATGTATTGGAGAACGATTCCAGTTCTCCTGGTTTTAAATCCATTAATTGTTCAAGCTGCCGCTGCGCTTCCAGAAGCGAGACAGCTGCTTCCACTGCGGTAATTTCCTTTTGAGTTTGTTCGATCAAGGTTTCCATCAGTTTTAGTCTTGTAATCTGCCCAAGATTGAGTCTTATCTCTTCGATACGGCACCTTTCCGCGCCGAGCGTAATGGCTTCCAGAGCCAGCAGCCTCTTTTTTTCAGCTAACGCGCACTTTTCCACAGCAGCGGCGGCTATCCGCCCGATCCGGCTAAAAAGGTTTTCGTAATTTTCCTGTTCAAGAGCAAGCGCAAGTTTTGCCTGTTTTTTTCCGGCTGCCGAAGCCGGATCGGGCAGGGGGGTGAAATTATTCTGTAAAACCGCCGTTCTGTCATGAGGAGGCTCAAATCCTGCCTGCGCAGTGATCCGGTTTTGAAACCACGGATTTGAAAATTCAATATTGACGCCGGCGCTCCAGTTATAACGCGTTAGCGGATAACGCTGCCCGCTAAGTCCGAAATTTCCTGTCAGCCGAAGGGAAGGTATCCATGAAAAGGATTGATATTTCACCTCCGCTTGTCTTTTTGTAATTAAAAAACGCGCCTCAGCAAGATCGGGATTTTTTTCTTTTGCCAGAGCCGAGGCGGCTTCGGATAACGGGAGGGTAACAGACCGGTTTATATCAACTTTTTCAATAAGCTCAGGAAGAAAGTCCAGACCCAAAAGTTCAATAAACTGTTTTTCCATTTCAGACAAATCGAGCTCAAGCGAGTAAATGCCGAGGTTTGTGTCGGCAAGATTGATGTCTGCATTTGCAAGATCGACAGGCAGAGCAAGGCCAAGCTGAACTTCTTCATTTAAAATACGTCTTTGTTCTTCCAGAACGGAAAGCGATCTTTTCTTTATTTCCAGAATTGCCCTTGACGATAAAAGGTTCCGGTATGCCGTTATAGCAGTTTCCGCAATTTCGAAAGCCATTCTGTCAAGCTTTGATGATGAAAGCTGAAGTTCTGCTTTTTCCAGTCTGCGGGACAATGCTGTTCTTCCGCCGTCCCAGAGAAATTGATCCAAATTGATTCCGTAATTTTTTAAAAATGAATCAGGGCCAAATTCCTGCAGGCGATCGTTTTCTGAAACGCTTAGGCTGAATTTCGGAAAATAAACGCGCCGTCCCATCTTCCACGTTCCTTCCGAAAGAGCAAGGGATGCCTGCGCGTGCTTTAGCTCGGGAGAAAAGGAAACTGCGAATTCCGCTGCCTGCGCGAATGTTAAAGAATGGTTTTTTTCAGCGTTAGCTGATGAAATAATAAATAAAACAAAGTACACAGCTATTGTTTTTTTCATCGTATTGATTCCCTGTCCTGTTCGGGATTTAATGTTTCTAAAGAATGAAAAGTTTCAGGCAAATCTTGAGTATCCGGAAGAAGCGGCGCTTTCAGCAGGTTATTAATCGTGTTTTCAAGATTTGATATTGTTCCAATCAGGGGAGTCTCCCACGGAAGCATTGCTTTTGCGCGGCTTAAATCTTCAAGCGCCTTATAGGCTTTTCCGGCTGTCCAGTGAAGTCTTGCCCTGTCCAGAAGAACCATTGCGCTTTCCGCCGATGATTCCGCCGCTCTGTCCAAAAGGGCAATCGCTTCATCGTTTTTTCCCTTTTCAAGCGCAAGATTTGCAGCATACCGCAGGGCACGGATATCCTGCGGGTTATCGGCTAAAAGCGATTCTGTTAACTTTTGCGCGCCTGAAAGATCGTCTTTTTCACGGAGGATTCTTGCAAGATAAAGTTTCGCCTCAAAAGAGGAAGGCTGTTTCTTTACTGTCCTGTGAAATGTTTTTTCCGCTGTATCAAGATCGCCTGCGAAGAATTCCGCCTTTGCGCGCAGCAGTAACGATGGAGGAAACTTTTTCTCCTCCTGCAGAATTCCGGCAGTTTCAATAAACTTTCCTTGCGCATACGTTTCGCAGGCGCGGACATAAAGACGGATTGTTTTCCCGTCCGGAACCTGGGTGCAGGATATTGAAAGAATGACAGCGACGCATAAAATTACTGTTTGTTTCATTTCATCCTCTGCAAATGTAGGCAAGCCTCTCGGCTAAACGCCCGCTTGAGACAGAAGACTGATCTGTAAAATATTCGCGGAAGGACTGAACCGCGGTTAATGAACGTAAAACGCCTGTAGCATAAACCGTGTACGGATTTTCAGGAAGGCTTATCAGGGGAAACAACGGCTCCAGGAGTCGCGGATTTTCTGCGTTTATTGATTCTGCGAATATGGCTTCAATTTCCATTTTGGTTTTTATCAATAAACCGTCTTCCGGTTTTAATCCGCAGTGGACGGCGAGTATTTTTCTACTGTCTTCCGCGAAGGGTCCCTGTACAGCCGAATTGATGCAGTTCTCGGCAAACTCAGCGGCGATTGAACCGGAAAAAGCCCGCGCTCCCCTGTACCAGTACTCCGGAAATTGCGCATAACGAGCGCGGATCGATTTGTATGCCGCTGAAATGCGTCTGTCTTCTGCTTCTGAAGAAGCTTTGGTTTTTTCAAGCGCGCAGACCAAAATCATCCAGCTTGTAAAACTGTCCGGCTCATCGCGCCTGTCAAAAAGCAGTTCAAGACCTGCGGAAGCATCCGCCCATTGCTCTCTTTCAAAAGCGAGAATTGCGTTTGCGGCGGAAACGACAGAATCATCGCTTTTTGTTTCCAGAAGATTGAAAAGACCTCTTTCAATATCTTCTTTCAGGATTAAACCCCTGCCGTATGCAAGGGAGAGCTCCTTGTAAGCAGCGGCAACCGCGCCGGTGTAATCGCCAGCGTTTTCGCGGATACCGGATTCCCTTACAGCCATGCCCTGCAGCCAGGAGCCTGCCCTTTCGATCTCGGCAAGCTCATCAAGCGATCTCAAAAGCGTTTCCCTGCCGATTGAAGGCGGCGGCAGCGATACAGCCGGAATTTCCTGCAAACCGGTTTGTGATTCTTCTGCGCCGCAGGCGGTGAAAACCGGCAGCAAAAAGATCAAAGTCAAGAATTGAAAAATGATTTTCATAAGCAACTCCATGAAAAAGTTTTTATACTCTATATGGGTGCGGACATGTGGTTTTGCTTTACTAAAAACGAAAAATTTTTGGGGAGTGTCACCCAGTTGTATTTGTTTTATAAAAAAGGAATTATTTAATGAGTAATATGGTTTTATTTTTAAAAAATGAAAAAAACCGCGGCTAGTTAGTGTCTGTCCATAAAGCCGGTTACTTTAGTTATTAAAACCCCAATTTTCCAAGTTTTTTCACCATGTCAAGATAAATTTCAGGAATCTGCTGTCCCGATATTTTTTTCATTTTTTGATCTACGATTTCCGTATGTGACATTCCTTCTATTCTGGTTATATTCTCACTCCAGATAAAAGAAACTTCCGCCACTATTCCGTCATTTGCGCCTCTTCTTTTTTTTATATACCCATGTGTAAACAAATAATTAAAATCATCAAACGCGTTTTTCATGACGGAATAATAACTCTGGCAATAAACCCTTTTGTCCATTATTACAATTTCATTAAATACGCCCGAGTAATCAGTTGTTAATTCAGATATTAATATTAATGTGTCGGGGTTTTCATCACCGTACATTTTTTCCAAAAATCTGAACGCTCTTTGTGCGGCTCTTGTTCTTTTAATATTTAAATGATCAGCCATGTCCGCCAATGCGGCGCCGTAATGCGGAGTAGAAACGGTTGTCAGGCTTGCGACTTTATCTCCGTAATCATATTTCCAGATAAAATAACGGGAATCAAGACCTCCTTTTGAATGGGCGATTATATTTACTTTTTCGCTGTTTGTTATCATTAGTACCATGTCAACAGTTTCTTTTAACATTTCAGCGTTGGATTCAATACTGCCGAGAGCGTCGGTATTTCCGTAAAATACTGTTATCCCGTTATTTATAAGAACATCCGGAATCCTGCCCCAATAATGACTATACTTATTTTTGTCGCTTCCCAATATTCCATGCGCCAAAATAACAGGATATTTTAAATTTATTTCATCATCTATAAAGCTGTCATACAAATGTTTGGGCAAGTTGGCGCAGCTGCCGAGAAAAATTACCGATAATGTTAAAATAAATATTTTTTTCACATGTATATTATCTCATCTATTTTATTACAGACGCAATACCGGATTTTATAATGATTGTTTAATGGACTGCCGCCAGTTATGTAATGCAATTCCGAAAGCGACAGAAACGTTAAGCGACGCCTTTACGCCGTTTATTGGGATTGTCACTCTGCCCAGTGAAGCATCGGCGGCTTCAAGCGCTTTGGGACTTGCGCCCAATTCCTCGGAGCCTGCTATCAATAGACCGCGCCGAGGAAAGTGAAATTCGTTTATTGGAATGCCGCCTGTTTCCAGAGCGAAAACAGGAAGCGGCTCTCCTTTATTATCAGCCAGCGTAATTTCAATCTCAGAAAAAAGGGGCTGTCTTTCCCACGGCATTATGTCTATGCAGCCCATGGCTGTCCTTTGCGCGCGGCGGTGGCGGGGATCTGCACAGAAGGGGGACAGGATTATTTTTTCAACGCCGAAACTTTCGGCAGTGCGGAACAATGCCCCTACATTGAATGGGGAACGTATGTCTTCAAGGTACACGTACATTCCTTCGTTGATTTGCCGCACTGCCGGATCGAGAGAGCCGCTGGAGACTGTGAAGTCCCAGTCAGCCTGATCCTTGCCTGTCTCTGTTAAAAGAAGATGTTTTACGTTATTAAACGCTCTTGTTAACATAGCAAAATTTTGATCAGCGTCGTCATTATTTGCGTACCGGCTGAAAACGTTAGACGCCTCCCTGAAAACTTTTCGCGCTTCTTCGGAAAATAAAACGTCCAGTGAAAGCAGGGAAGAGGCATCAATATAAAAAATAAATTCCGCTTCGGTAAAAATATCCGCTTTTTTTTCAACAGCCGTACAGAGTCGGTTTTCTGCAAACATAAAAACTTTGGCAATTTTTCTGAGCCTTTGTATTCTCGGAAGTTTTTCAAGTTTGTACAGGGGAATCATGTTTTATCGCCGGCTGTCATTGAGTTTTAACAATTGTTCAATCTGCTGCATGGCATAATCCTGAAATTTCGGAGGCAGTTCGTTAAAAAGCCCGACCATCCGCTGTAATTTTTCTCCCGGCGTATTAAAAAACATTTCTCCTTCACCTGTTTTAAGCCATTTTTCATTTACGCTGAATGTCAGCGAAATCAAATGAAGTATCCGTTCATTGACACGCCTGTGTTCGCATTCAAGTTCAGCGATGTATCCGTTGCTTATGTAAATAGCTTTCGCGAATTCCACCTGCGACATATTCAGTGTCTGCCGTAAATGTCTTATGCGTTTGCTGATTGACATATAATTATGATATATGAATTATACTCACTATGCAATGTTGATAATTTCAATTTGTATAATTGCGTCTTTACAATTCTCACATATGTCATATAATATACTCACATACAGAGCAGCGGAGTTATCAATGGTACAGGATGAAAAGCTTAAAAAAATCTGCGAGGATTTTTCCCTGCTTAATGAGGATCAACAGGACTATGTTCTGGGTATTTTGCAGGCTCTTGTTTTTGCGAAAAGCTCATACAATCAAGGCGAATCTGATAATTACGAAAATGGAAATTCCAACAGGAACCCGTAATGAAATTTTTATTTTGATAGTTTACAATTTGATTTATGAATATGGCGCAGCGTATAAAAATTAATACGTTTGTAAAAGTAATATTGATAATTGTCTGCGTAACTGCCGCTGTCTGCGCGATCTGGATTGTTTTTTCGCTTGCAGGCAGAGTTGATGCCGCCGAAGTAATTCCCAATCACGCGGTTGTCCGGATAAGCATTCCCAATCTGATACGCGTTATTGACGGAATCATGGAACATGAAACCATGCATGAAATTTCGTCTGTACCGGCGCTTTCGGGAGCGGCTCCCGCCATCAATCTGCTCCATGATACGCAGGTACATAAAAAGAAATTCTTTCGTAATTTACTGCACGGCAGGCTTGAAGCGGCTGTTCTTCCTTCGCACTCTGAAAAAATGATTTTCGCGGCTGCTTACGACTTAAAATTGTTTTCGCCTGCGATGAAGTTTTTTCGCGCTGCATCCGCTTTTTTAAAGATACCCGGTCTTTATTATGTGCGTGCGGGAGGGAATTCCCGTTTTGAATACCGCATGGAAAAAGACATGACGCTGTTTATCGGGTCATACCGTAATCTGCTTTTTGTTTCCAATACTTTGGATGTTTTTGAATCACGCTCTGCTGATTATTCTATATTATTCAACTACATCAAACCGGAAGCGTATGACGCTTCTCTTCTTGTTTCCTCTGAATACATTAATAATCTTTTTTCCGGGCAGGATACGGGAATTGCTACAATACTTGAAAATATCAAAATTGATTCCATCGCAGAAGCGGGGATTTTAATAACATCAAGAAAATTTGAATTTGATCTTAAAACGCATTTGTCTTCGGGGCAATCGTCATTAAAACGGCTTTTGGAACAGCGTTCGCGTTCTCCGTATATGACAGAAAACATTCCTTCTTCAGCGCGGTACGCGACTGTTCTTTCTGCGGGAACGCTCCAGGAACTTTACCAGTCAGCCATTGTGTTCTCCGGTTCTGATTTGGAAAACACCTTTATTGCTGCGGATTCTGCATCACGCAGCTTGCTGGGTCTGAGTATTAACGATATTCTTTTTTCATGGTCAGGAAAAGAATTCGCGGTTTTTGGAATGGAAGGGCGGTCGCATCCTGTTTTTGCGGTTCAAATCGCCGATGAACGCAATAGGCAGGATGTTTTTGAAAAGGCTTTCAGATCGATATTCCCTAATGAAGATATCAGATTGAATTCTGACGGAGCGCGGATGACGAGGATCGTTGTTCCTGAATTTTTACAGAATCTTTTAAGGAGATGGAATATTTTTATTCCTTCACCGTATTATGCGATTCATGGCGATATTCTCCTTTTAAACGAATCGGCGGACACCCTTCTTTCTGTGTTACGCGAAATGCAGGGATACAATGTGCTGCCGAAGACTTCTGAATGGCAGGCTGTCGCGGGCGGAAAACCTGCCGCAAGCGCGTTCAGCCTGTACTATTCGCTCGATCTTTCGGTACCGTTTTTTCTGCGCAGAAATACAGCCCTAAGCGCTTTTTTGTCTCTCTACAGGCAGGGTCTTGTCCGCCTGAGTTTCAACAGCGGACTTGCTTCCCTTTCGTTCAGTCTTGTTCCCGGTTCGGGAAACGGCGTAACTCTTGTCAGCGGGTATCCGCTGGATATCGGAGGGAACCCTTCCAGCCACGTGTATGCGGCGGGAAAAGGCGCAAACGCAAGATTGTTTTTCGCTTCAGGAAGCTCGGCTTTTTCCGTCAGCATAGCGGATAACAGTATTTATGAACTTGAAAGGCAGGGGACGCAGTGGGTTATTTCCGCCGAAGGAATTGGAAAAGCAGATGACGCATACGCATGGATTGTAAGCGATCGTGGGCGCGTAACGCTTGCTGACGGAAACATGAAAGCCGCCGAAGGGTTTCCCGTTGTTACGGGGCTTCGCATCTCCTCTGCTCCTCAGGTTTTTAACGGCAAGGTATATCTTTGCGACGAGGAAGGAAAGATTCACACGATAAATGAAAAAGGCGTTAAAACCGCATGGAGAACTTCTTTTATTTCAGCAGTCCGCTCTCCGCCTTCATTCCTGTCAGTTCAATCCGGCAGAGTTACGCGCAATTATGCCGCAGTTTATCCGAAGAGTTTCTTTGGCGAGATATGGCTTCTGGACGCCGACTCCGGCGGGGATGCGCTGGCAGGCTGGCCTGCGCCGATTTCGGTTTATGAAAGCTCGGCTGTCGGTTTCGGCTCTCCGATTTTATTTGCGCATAACGGCAGCGTTTACGCCGCTTTTGTCTGTCAGACAGGAGAGCTTGTCATATATGACGAAAACGGTTATATGGTAAAGCCGTTCCCGGCTGATCTGGGAGGTAGCTTTTATCTTCAGCCTGTTTTTGACGGTGAATATCTCTGGCTTGTTTCTGCGGAAGGAACGCTTTACAGAGTCAGTATGCAGGGAGAATTGCTGTCCCAGAACATTCCGGGGTTTTCTGTGAAGGAAGAAGGTCATATAGCGGTTTTTGACTGTGATAATGACAGGATACCGGAAATTTTTATCACAGGAGACGGCAGCGCGCTTTACGCCTTTACGCGTAACTTCCGCTCTCTTGAAGGTTTTCCGCTTCCAGCATGGGGAAAACCTCTGTTTGTTGAAGCGCGCAGTCCGCTCACCAACAGAAGAAAAGCTGAAATTTTCGGCATGGGAGCGGACAGGCGGCTTTACCGCTGGCAGTTCAGGTAATGGACTAGAAAGACAGCTCGGTTAGTCGCAAAACAACTCGAATGGAGAAATATGAAATATCAGAAAAGAGTTAATTTTTTTATTCGACGCGTTATGAAACGCATCATATACGAGCGGTTTGACCGCTCGCCATTTTAAGGAGGATCGGAAACTAATGCAGTACAGAAAAACAAAAATTGTATGTTCACTTGGACCGTCTTCATTTACTGACGATGTTGTGCGCGATTTATTTCATGCCGGAATGAATGTAGCCCGGCTTAATTTTTCCCACGGAACCCACGATACCCACCGCGAATCAATTGAGCGTGTCAGGCGGATATCAAAGGAACTTGGTAAACCGGTCGCTATTCTTCTGGACACAAAAGGTCCTGAGATAAGAACAGGTATGGTTGAAAATGACGGCAAGGTTACGATCAATAAAAGTGATTCTGTTAATATTTCAATTGACGATTGCCTTACAACCGCCGCCCATGGAAATACTCCCGCGCGAATTTCAATCTCGTGGAAGGAAGCTCCCCTAAAACTGAAAAACGGAAATCACATTCTGGTGGCTGACGGGCTTTTGGATATGGAAGTTCTTTCTGTTACAGGTGAAACCGTCAACTGCCGCGCAAACAACACAGCCGTTATCGGCAGCAAAAAAAATGTTAATCTGACGGGGATTCATTCGGGGCTTCCTATAATGAGCGAACAGGATAAAAAGGACATCGCATTCGGCGTTAAAATGGATGTTGATTATATCGCCGCGAGTTTTTTAAGTTTCGCCTATGAAATTACCCAGATAAAAGAGTACCTCGAAAGCCTGAACGCTTCCATAAAAATAATCGCTAAAATTGAAAGCGGCGAAGGCGTTGATAACATAAGGGAAATCGTACAAGTCGCTGACGGCGTGATGGTTGCAAGGGGCGATCTTGGCGTTCAAATCCCCACAGAGAAAATTCCCCTTATACAAAAAAACATAATCAATGTGTGCCGAAAAGCAGGCAAGCCCGTTATCACAGCGACGCAGATGCTTGAGTCAATGATTGTAAATCCGCGTCCCACGCGCGCGGAGCTTACAGATGTTGCCAACGCGATTTTTGACGGAACGGACGCGGTCATGCTTTCAGGAGAGACTGCAAACGGCGCGTATCCTGTCGAGGCTGTGCAGATGATGGATAAAATTGCGTGTAATGTCGAGCAGTCGTATGAGTTCAGGGAACACATGGAAAACCTCCGCCGCGAATGTCTTGCCGAAGATTACAATCCCGGAGACAGCCTTGGAATTATCATGGCAAGGTCGGGAGTTGATATTTCCGCCGCGGTAAACGCCAAGGCGATTGTAACTCCGACTCTCAGGGGAAATACAGCGCGAATACTGAGCGTTTTTAGACCGGATCAGTCGATCCTTGCCGTTACGCCGAATGAAAAAGTAATGCGCATAATGCAGCTGTACTGGGGTGTTTTCCCCTGTTATGCGCCGCTTACCGATGAAACGGAAAGTAAGATTTTAAACTCAATAAAGGTCGCTCTCGATTCCGGAATGGCGGCCGCTTCGGACAGAATAGTTCTTGTCGCCGGTCTTCCCATTCAAAGCAAGAATCCGGTAAATACGGTTCGGGTGATATTGCTGTGATTACTTTTTTGACTTTGCAGACGTCTCTTTAAAAACAATCTCTCCTGAAACCGCGTTAGCTGTAACAGTTTCCCCTTCCTTGATTGCTCCCGAGATTACCTGTTTTGCAAGCGGATTTTCAAGATCGCTTTGAATCGTTCTTTTTAACGGCCGCGCTCCGAACATCGGATCATATCCGCGCTCGGCAAGAAGCTGTTTTGCCGCTTCTGTTACATTGAGGGTGATCTTCCGCTCTTCAAGCCGTTTAACAAGTCTCTCCAGTTGAATATCAACGATTTTACCGATTTCGCCTTTTCCCAGCCTGTTAAAAATAACAGTCTCGTCAATGCGGTTAAGAAACTCCGGCCTGAAACTTTGCTTGAGCATTTCCAAAAGTGAATCGCGGATAGCCTGGGGATTTTTCGCTTCAAGAATAAGGTCGGAGCCGAGGTTACTCGTCATTATAATGATGACATTTTTAAAATCGACGACACGCCCCTGCCCGTCAGTCAAGCGGCCGTCATCGAGTATCTGCAAAAAGACATTGAAAACTTCCGGGTGCGCTTTTTCGATCTCGTCAAAAAGGATCACGCTGTATGGCCGCCGCCTTACAGCCTCTGTCAACTGACCTCCCTGCTCGTAGCCGACATATCCCGGCGGCGCGCCGATAAGACGGCTGACGGAATGTTTTTCCCCGTATTCGCTCATGTCGATTCTTGTCAGGGCTTTTTCGTCATTGAATAAAAAGTCCGCAAGTGTTTTTGCAAGCTCTGTTTTCCCGACGCCTGTCGGTCCCAGAAAAAGGAATGAGCCAAGGGGGCGCGCCGCATCGGAGAGCCCTGCCTTGTTGCGCCTGATTGCGTCAGCGACAGCGGCAAGTGCTTCATCCTGACCGACAACGCGCTTTTCAAGAACATTTTCAAGATCGAGGTATTTCTGCAGTTCGCCTGATAGCATCTTTGAAACAGGAATCCCCGTCCACGCCGATACAACGCCTGCGATGTCCTCTTCGCATACCTCTTCGCGTAACAGAGCCGCGCCGCTGCTTTGCCTTTTATTTTCCATCTGGTCTGTGAGAGCGGCAAGTTTTTTTTCTGTTTCAGGAATCCTGCCGTGTTTTACTTCCGCCGCTTTGGAAAGATCGCCTTCGCGCACATATCGGTTTTCTTCGATTTTTAGTTCTTCTATTATCTGTTTTAGCCGGCGTATTTCCTGAATGTCTTTTTTCTCGCTCTCCCATCTGACTTTCATCGCATCACGCTCGGCTGAAAGCTCGGCGATTTCCTTTTCCAGTTTACCCAGACGTTCTTTCGACGCCGGATCCTCTTCGCGGGAGAGCGCCTGTCTTTCAATTGAGAGCTGGAGGAGTTTTCGCTCGATTTTATCAAGCTCTGTCGGGCGGCTGTCCAGTTCCATTTTCAGGCGGCTTGCGGCTTCGTCAACCAAATCAATCGCCTTGTCCGGCAGGAAGCGGCTTGTGATATAACGGCTGGAAAGGCTTGCTGCCGCCACCAGCGCTTCATCCTTGATCCGCACGCCGTGATGAACCTCGTACCGTTCTTTCAGTCCGCGCAGAATCGCGATTGTATCTTCGACAGAAGGCTCCGCGGTGTACACCTGCTGGAAACGCCGTTCGAGCGCCGCGTCTTTTTCGATATGCTTGCGGTATTCATCAAGCGTTGTCGCGCCGATGCAGCGAAGCTCTCCTCGCGCGAGAGCTGGCTTCAATAAATTGGAAGCGTCAGTCGCGCCTTCTGCGGCTCCGGCTCCCACAAGCGTGTGAAGCTCATCAATAAAAAGTATGATCTTTCCATCCGCCGCCTGCACCTCGTGAATAACGGCTTTGAGGCGTTCCTCAAACTCGCCGCGGAATTTCGCGCCGGCGACAAGAGCGCCCAAATCAAGCACGAGAAGTTTTTTCCCCTTGAGGCCTTCAGGCACATCGCCTTCGACAATCCGCCGCGCCAACCCCTCAACAATCGCCGTCTTGCCGACACCGGGCTCGCCGATTAAAACGGGATTATTCTTTGTCCGTCGCGAAAGCACCTGCATGCAGCGGCGGATTTCCTCGTCGCGGCCGATCACTGGATCGAGTTTTTCCTGCCTTGCAAGCGAAGTCAAATCGCGGCAGTAGCGGTCAAGCACCTTGTATTTTTCTTCGGGATTTTGATCGGTTACCCGCGTATTTCCCCTTACCTGTTTGAGTGCGCCGAGTATCGCGTTCTTTGTAACGCCCGCTTTTTTAAGAAGGTCAGCTGCCTTGCCGTCTCCTCCCGCTGCGGCGATCAGGATATGCTCTGTTGAAATAAACTCATCTTTAAGCGCCGAGGCTTCAGCCTCTGCTTTGGCAAAAACCTTTGACGCCGCCGCCGAGAAAAAAATCTGCGCAGCATCTCCGTAAATTTTCGGCGTCTGTTTGACAAGCGCTTCAATGCCGGAGGTTAGAGCGGAAACATCGCCGCCGATTCTCTCGATTAACGGCGCGACAACCCCGTTTTCCTGTTGCAGCATCGCAAGCAGTACATGTTCGGTATCAATCTGGGAATGATCGTTTTTATGCGCAATATTTGTCGCGGCGTCCAGCGCTTCCTGCGCTTTTATTGTCATTTTATCAAAATTCACAAGTTGCTTTTCTCCTCAATAAATAATAGTATTATATTCTGACCTATATATTCAATGTTTTTTTTCTGTCTGCAATTAGTAATAAACATATTAAATTTACATTGAGGTATTTATGGATGTTTTCTATTTTTTTCGCGGCTCCGGTTCGGTTCATCTTCCGTTTTACAGGTATAATCCGCCGGTTTTTCGTCAGCTTATTCAAAACGGCGGAAGATGGAACAATGAATGCCGAATGTTCATTTTTCAACATTGTATTGAGATTCAAAAGCTTCAAACGCTTTTTCCGGATGTTCCTTTTGTGCAGGTTGATGAGGATTCGAATTACATACAGGTTTCCGGTTTTCTTAATCAGCCTGTAGAAATTGCACCTAACGAAAATTGTATTGATGCTCCGTTACCTGAAAAGACAGCCGGCTCTCCATTTGAATTTCCCTCGCTGTCTTTGCCGCCTGAAAAATTTTCCGTTTGCTGGAAAGACCGGCTGGAAACCGAGCTTCGCGCCAGGAAGTACAGCATCCAGACAAGGCGCGCCTACATTTACTACAACCGCCTGATCTGCCGATCTCTTCAAAAAACCCCTGAAGAAATCCGCTCTGACGATGTGACTGAGTTTCTTGCCTCGATGGAAAAAAGCGGGAAGTACTCCGCTTCAGCCATGAACCTTGCAATCAGCGCGGTTAAATTTTTTTTCAGGTTTATACTGAAAAAGGATGATATTAGCGAGCGTCACCGTCCGCATCAGGACGGCAGGCTTCCAATGGTTCTGTCGAAAGAGGAAGTCGGCAAAATTCTTGGCATGGAGAAAAACCCGAAACACCGCCTGCTGTTGATGCTTGTTTACTCGTCAGGTTTGCGGGTCAGCGAAGTTGTCGCTTTGAAGAAGGAGCATATCGACATTTCCCGCAAGGTGATTTATGTCCGTCTTGGAAAAGGGCGAAAAGATCGAAGCACTCTATTATCAGAGAGAGCCGCTAAATTTATTGAAGAATATTGTGATTTTTTTGAAATAGAGAAATGGCTTTTTCCGGGGCAGCAGCCGTCTCATCATCTGTCAATTCGTTCGGCTCAAAATATTTTTGACAAAGCCCTCCGCCATGCCGGTATCATCAAGAAGATGTCGATCCACGGTCTGCGCCACACTTTTGCAACCCACCTTCTTGAAAGCGGAACGGACATCCGCTATATTCAAAGCCTTCTTGGCCATTCCAATCTTCGCACTACCGAACGTTACACCCATGTCGCCAGGCGCAATATCCTGAATATCCAAAGTCCACTTGACAGTATCGGGCTTGATTGACAGAATGTTATGTGCAAATATTGATGTTCTCAGACAAGCAGGTTTTTTACACGCTTGTTTTAAAAACAGGTTTTCCAAAAACTTTCTGGTCATATGTTTTTCCTGATGTCCTTCCACAGCCAGATGTCCGGCTTTCTGTCCCCGTTTGCGTTCGGAATTATCCCGACGATGCTGTATACGCATTTTTTATAAAATTCATAGGGATGATGTTTATAATTTTTTATGTTAACGATTTCATGGAAAATATTTTCTGCGGTAATATCACTGTCGGACAAACTCGTGCTGTCTGTCTCATCGTCAGAACCTGCGAAAATACCGATGAACCCTTTTTCCAGCGCAATTCTTTCCAGCTCAGCCAGCAATTTCCTGCCATATGCGCACCTGTGAAACTTCCTGCTGATCACAATTGGATGCAGCTCCCATGTTTTTTCATACATCGGCCTTAGACCTGCCCATCCAATAAGTTCATCCCCGTTTTTTATCTCGATGCAGATATTGGGCTCGGAGGTACATTAATCAACTTCGGTCAAAGCCGATTCCATATCAGGTCAAGCATCCTTGCCTACATCCTTAAAAGCTTTAAAAAGTATTTCCGCCGCCTGTTTTTTACGACTTTCAGATTCGTTGATATTACAAAAGGTTTGATTCATATGCTGATGATATCATGTTTTGAAAAAATATTTGTATGTTAGGGATTAGGTTCGTTCATTAAAGCGAACATAATTTTTATTTGTGTTGAGTAATTTATAATATTCTGTATGCACAAAATTACGAATTTTAGACGCTTATTTTTTTCAAATACCGATAAATAAATAATATTAATTAATATTTTGATTAATTTAAATTAATTCCATAACTAATTAATTTTTAAAAGGGTCTGATTGTAAAGCATAATTATAGTAATTTCCACCTTTTTATTAATATTTATTAAAAGGTAATATCGATAAAAATTTTCTTTTATTTGATTTACATTCTCACATAGTGAGTGTTTAATATTAATGTAAAATTCTAATAAAATAGCGTAGGTGCTTTACATATTGTTTGTTCAATAAAAAATGGTTGTTGCGTTTTATTGGCTTTATCTTGTTTTAACATGAAAGTTTATACTTTATATAACTTGATTGACGGTTTAATGTATATTGCTAATGTTACAAGATTAGGCTGCTTAGTAGAATTTTAGGTAAAAAACGTTATGTGCAAGATTTTTGAGGTGGTTTGGGATGTTTACAATAAGAATAAAAGAAGAATATTAAGAGTATAGAATATATTTTCAGAATAAAATATAATTCCCATAAGGGGAAAAAATGCAAACGGAAACCAAAGAAAAAATACCTTTTGAGAAAGGATATTACGAAGGGGAGTTAAAAGACGGTATTCCAAACGGAAAAGGGGTATATTATGACAGTGATGAAGAAATATACCATGAAGGGAATTGGGTTAATGGTTTATTACATGGTAAAGGAAAAGTAACTGCAATTACTTTTCACTATATATACAAAGGGGATTTTGTAAATGGAGATTATCATGGCAAAGGAATACTTGATGATGAATACAAAGTATATGAAGGAGATTTTACAAATGGTTATTTTCATGGAAAAGGTATATTTACAAATGAAAATAATAAAAATGGTTATGTTTATAAAGGGGATTTTATAGAAGATGAACAAACAGGTAAAGGAAAAAAAATATATAAAAACGGTATAATAGAAGAAGGGGATTTTGTAAATGGTAAGTTAAATGGAATTGGAAAAAGAATACACCCAGATGGAAAAACAGAAGAAGGGAATTGGTTAAAAGGAAAATATATTAAGGCAACCTCTAAAAACAATAACAAATGATGAAAAAACATGATATAATAAGGATATGAAACAGAAAGGATTTTTTGATGAAAGTGATAGGTTGAAAGAGTTAAGCGAGCTCGGTGACCCGTTAGAAAA